>Ga0310696_10000370_pt1 | contig 73437 bp, 67 predicted proteins | sample AusTroGonzalo_MG_4_FD_203885 | JGI IMG/M metagenome (GOLD analysis project Ga0310696, IMG submission 203885) | Bovine rumen microbial communities from tropical cattle in Woodstock, Queensland, Australia - Gonzalo_02 (v2) (version 2) | ecosystem: Host-associated > Mammals > Digestive system >...
GGCAACAAGAAGACCTTCGACATGATGGCAGGGTTCTACCGCCTTACCGACGGTCTTGTTGAAGTAAAAAACGGCGATTCCATCGAGCTTGGAGCCTATACACTTAATTTCGTTCTCACCCCGATGGTTCACTGGCCAGAGACCATGATGACCCTCTGCGCCAACGCCCAACAGCCATCGCCCACCACCCTGTTCAGCGGCGATGCATTCGGCTGTTTTGGCGCATTGAACGGTGCTTACATTGACGAGCAGATGAACTGCGACACCTTCTGGTTGGAGATGACACGTTACTACTCTAACATTGTCGGCAAATACGGTACGCCCGTGCAGATGGCTCTGAAGAAACTGGCTGGCGTCAATGTCGATTACATCTGTTCCACCCACGGTCCCGTGTGGCATCAGTACGTTGAAAAAGTCATCGGCATCTACGACCGCTTATCCAAATACGATGCCGAGCCAGGTCTCGTCATCTGCTACGGCACTATGTACGGCAATACCGAGCGTGCCGCTGAGGTCATCGCCCGTTCTGCCGCTCAAGCCGGCCTCAAGAACATCGTGATGTACAACGTCTCCAAGACCCACCACTCCTATATCATCCGCGACCTCTTCCGTTACAAGGGCCTCATCGTCGGAGCCCCCACCTACAACACTGGGCTGTATCACGAAATGAACGTTTTGCTCGATGAATTGTCGCAAAAAGACATCAAAGGCCGCTACCTCGGTTGGTTCGGCTCCTTCAGTTGGGCATCAAAGGCTGTGAGCGAGATATCCCGATGGAATGAGGAAAAATTACACTACGAGCAGGTGGGCGAACCTGTAGAAATCAAACAGGCTCTTACCGACGAGACACTCGCCCAGTGCGAAGCCCTCGGCCGTCAGATGGCCGAGCGCCTGCTCAGCGAATAATATTCATGATTCCCGTCACACCCTCATGGATCTTCAAAGGCCTCGTGTGTCATGCAGACGGCGAGGGTGTGACGACGGAAGTATTTGTACGACATATAGTCGAGACCGTGGTTGCCGTGTTTCTCTCCCCATGAGTTCTTCATCACAAAATAGCGCTTCTGTGTTGTCGTGTCGCAGGCCAGTCCGACGATGGCCATTGCGTGGCCCTCACTTTCCCAACAGACACCATGACCACGACGCACGGCTCGCTCCGTACGGCTGAGCAGGGTGTCGATGGGGATGTTGAGGAATCGCTGGCGCAGCCAGTTGTCGGGTTTGTCGATAAGTATTTCCTGTCCATAGACGGAGTCGTCGTTGGCTGTCAGCGCCACATACTCGCCAGGGGCGCAGACGCTACGGGCAAACTCCTGTGGCGTGTACTCTGCTCCCAACAGAAAGACCATCTTCGGACGTGGAGCATCGGCCTTACGCATGGCGTCGTAGCCCACGAGCCCGTGCTTCTGGAGTAGCACCAACGCCGTTGCTCCCATGCCACGTCCGGTCTCAGGTGCCTGTGGCTCTTCCTTCAGATAACTCTCCAGCCACGCTGCCGAGAGGTTCACGGAGTCGCCCCGACCGATATGCTCCGTCTCGATAGCAGCCAGCATGGCGTAGATCCAGCATGACTGGCTCTGCCCCTGATTCTTGATGGGCGTCATGGGATTCATCACCTCTGTGACGGGATGAATGGGCTGGTGCTCACTACACGCCGTCAACAAAGCCACCATCAATAGTAGACAATAATGTTTCATACAGCACCTTTGCAAATTCGTCGCAAAGTTACTACATTATTTTGAATTATTTGCAACCGAGTTGCGAAAAGTTCGCCGTACCTTTGCAGCAGAAAAAAGTAAAAAGGTAAAATATGACACACGAACATCATCATCATCACGAACATGAGTGCTGCTCACATGAGCACCACGAGCATGGTCACGAACACCACCATCACGAGCATCACCATGAGCACCACGAGCATGGTCACGAACACCACCATCACGAGCATCACCATGAGCACCATCACGAGCATGGTCACGAACATCACCACCACGAGCACTCGCTGCGCCGTCAGCTGGTGCTTATCGTCGTAACGGCACTGCTGCTGGTTGGCGCCGTCATCGTAGAACATCAGTGGACGCTGCCCACGTGGCAGTTGCTGCTGGTATATCTCGTACCTTATATGTTAATAGGCCACGAGACGCTGAAGGAGGCTGCCGAAGGTCTGCTGAAGGGCGATGCCTTCAACGAGCACTTCCTCATGTCGGTGGCTACCATCGGTGCCCTCTGCATCGGTTTCCTGCCGGGTGCCGAGACGCAGTTTCCCGAGGCCGTCTTCGTCATGCTGTTCTTCCAGGTGGGCGAGCTGTTTGAGGGCTATGCCGAGGGACAGAGTCGCAAGAGCATTGCACACCTGATGGACATCCGTCCGGACGTGGCGAACTTAGAGGTAAGAAGTGAGAATGAAGAGGTAAGAATAGTGGCCACAGCCCCCGACGAGGTGGCCGTGGGCTCTGTCATCGTGATTCGTCCCGGCGAACGCGTGGCGCTTGATGGTGTCATCATCGAGGGCACGTCGGCCCTGAACACCGTTGCCCTGACGGGCGAGAGTGTACCACGCGAGGTAACCGTCGACGATGAGGTCATCTCAGGCTGTGTCAACATATCGGGTGTGCTGAGAGTACGCACCACGAAGTCGTTCGGCGAGAGCACCGTCTCGAAGATCATCAACCTCGTAGAGAACGCTGGCGAGCATAAGTCGAAGAGCGAGACCTTTATTACCAAATTTGCGCGTGTCTATACGCCCATCGTGGTCTTTCTCGCCATTGCCATTGCCTTCATTCCGCCTTTATTCATTTCTCTCACCTCTCACCTCTCACCTCTCACCTCTTTCCCCACTTGGCTCTATCGCGCCCTGATGTTCCTCGTGGTCAGCTGTCCCTGTGCATTGGTCATCAGCGTACCGCTGACCTTCTTTGGTGGCATCGGTGGTGCATCACGTCGCGGCATTCTCGTCAAGGGTGCCAACTATCTGGACCTGCTGGCCAAGATTGACACCGTGGTGTTCGACAAGACGGGCACGCTCACTCACGGACAGTTTGCCGTCGAGGCTGTACACCCTGACGGCCATGAAAGCACTACGGAGTCCTCTCACCTCTCACCACTCACCTCTCACCTCTTGCATTTAGCTGCCCATGTAGAGCACTTCTCTACTCACCCCATCGGCGCTGCCCTGCGCGACGCCTTCCCTGACGAGGCTACCGACGGCTGCAGCGTGACCGATGTCGAGGAGCTGGCAGGTCACGGCATCGTGGCCACCATCAGCCCGTCACCCATCACCAATCACCCGTCACCCATACGTGTCGCCGTGGGCAATACGAAGATGATGGACGCCGTGGGGGCCAAATGGCACACCTGCGAACACGATGCCGGTACCATTATCCATGTAGCCATCGATGGTGTCTATGCTGGTCACATTGTCATCAACGACCAGGTGAAGCCCGACAGTCAGGAAGCCATCGCCCAACTCAAGCAGTTAGGTGTCTCGAAGACCGTCATGCTGACGGGCGACCGTGAGGATGTGGCCCGTCGTGTGGCAGAGCAGCTGAGTATCGACGAATATCACGCTGAACTCCTGCCTGCCGACAAAGTAGAAATTGTCAATTCTCAATTATCAATTGTCAATTCGAAGTTGGCCTTCGTCGGCGATGGCATCAACGACGCCCCCGTCCTGGCACGTGCCGATGTGGGCATCGCCATGGGTGGCTTAGGCAGCGATGCAGCCATCGAGGCTGCCGACGTGGTGCTGATGGACGACAAACCCTCGAAGATAGCCACTGCCATCCGTCTGGCCCGTCGCACGCTGGGCATAGCCCGTCAGAACGTCATCTTCGCCATCGGAGTCAAGGTGGCCGTGCTCATCCTCGCCTTCTTTGGTCTTGCCACCATGTGGCTCGCCGTCTTCGCCGATGTAGGCGTCACCGTTCTGGCAGTTCTCAATGCCATGCGGGCGCTGAGGTCTTGACGCAAAGAAGTGGAAGAATCTTTGGATAATCAGGAAATTATGCGTAATTTTGCAGCCATGAACGTAAAGGACTTTGAAATCATGGCTCCTGTCGGCTCTCATGAGTCGATGGCTGCAGCCATTCAGGCTGGCGCCGACAGCATCTACTTCGGCATTGAACGACTAAACATGAGGGCTCATTCGGCCTCAACGTTTACCATTGACGACCTGCGCGATATTGCCCGTCAATGCGATGAACACGGCATGAAGAGCTATCTGACCGTCAACACCATTATCTATGGCGAGGACCTGCCGCTGATGCGCCAGATCATTGATGCTGCCCACGAGGCAGGCATCTCGGCGGTCATTGCCTCCGATGTGGCCGTCATGCAGTACTGCCGGCAGGTAGGGCAGGAGGTTCACCTCTCCACGCAGTTGAACATCTCTAACATCGAGGCGCTGAAGTTCTACGCCCAGTTTGCCGACGTCGTCGTATTGGCGCGTGAGCTCAATATGGACCAGGTGGCCGAGATTTTCCGTCAGGTTGAGGAGCAGCACGTCTGTGGCCCGTCGGGTCAGCAGATTCGCATAGAGATGTTCTGTCACGGTGCTCTCTGCATGGCCGTCAGCGGCAAGTGCTACATGAGTCTCGACGCTGCCAACCGCAGTGCCAACCGTGGTGAGTGCATACAGATTTGCCGTCGCTCCTACACCGTCACCGACAACGAGACGGGTTATCAGCTGGAGATTGACAACAAATACGTCATGTCGCCCAAGGACCTGAAGACCGTCCGTTTCATCGACCGTCTGATGAAGAGTGGCGTGCGCGTCTTCAAGATAGAGGGTCGTGCCCGTGGTCCTGAATATGTCTATACGGTCGTGAAGTGTTACAAGGAGGCCATCCAGGCCGTGCTCGACGGCACCTTTACGGAAGAGAAGAAAGACGAGTGGGACCAGCGGCTGGCTACGGTCTTCAACCGCGGCTTTTGGGACGGCTACTACCAGGGACAGAAGATGGGTGAGTGGAACAAGAACTACGGCTCGAACGCCACCGAGCGCAAGGTCTATATCGGCAAGGGTACGAAATACTACTCCAAGCTGGGTGTGGCCGAGTTTACCGTTGAGGCCACGACGTTCAAGGTGGGCGACCGCATGCTCATTACAGGCCCCACGACAGGCGTCATCTACGTCACCGCCGATGAGATTCACGATGACAACGGTCCCGTAAAGGTCGCCCAGCAAGGCACACGCGTCTCAATCGCCGTACCGCAGAAGGTGCGTCCCAGCGACAAGCTCTTCAAGCTCGTCGGTGCTGACGAAGTCTAATAATTATTTTGCGCAGTCAGGACATAGTCCTTTCACCATGTAGTTGATGCTCTGTGACTCATAGCCTTCAGGCAGCGTGACGGAAGGTATGGGCGTGTCGGCAAGACAGAAGGTGCGATGGCAACGCTCGCAGTAGAAGTGGACGTGCTGGTCGTCGTCCTCATGGTGGCCATCGTGGCTATAGCACAGTTCATAGCGTACGCCGTCGCCACCATCTTCCAGGACGTGTACCAGATGATGCTCACGGAAGAGGGTGAGTGTACGGAAGATGCCCGACTTGTCGATAGACAGAATCTTGTACTCCAGTTCTGATAAAGACATTGGCCGCTCTGCAGCGGCCAATGTCCGTGCTACGACAATGCGGTTTGCCGTAGGCTTTATGTCATGAGACGCCAGAAGCTTCTCACATTCCTCGCTATTCATATTCCCTCCTTCTCTCCTTACTACTTTACTACTTTACTCCTTCCCTCCTCTACTCCTTCTCCATCAGAGATTCCACATGTCTGCGTCGTTGAAGTAGTCGATGCGCATGGCACGGCGCACTTCGTCCATTGTCTGGGCACCCACCTCGCGGGCCTGCTCCGTACCTTTCTTCAGGATATTCTGAATCTCGGCGATGTCCTTCTCCAGTTCAGCACGGCGCTGACGCATGGGGTCGAGGAACTTGTTGAGCACCTCGTTGAGGAACTTCTTGCACTTCATGTCGCCCAAACCGCCTCGTGTGTAGTGTTCCTTCAGCTCGTCGAGGTTCTGGTACTCGGGCCAGAAGTCGGCGAAGTCCTGATCGCAGGAGAAGGCGTCGAGATAGGTGAAGACGGCGTTGCCCTCGACGTGGCCGGGGTCGCTGACGTTCAGGTGAGTGGGGTCGGTGTACATGGAGCGCACTTTCTGCCACACATCGTCGGCTGAATCGCTCAGGTAGATGCAGTTGCCCAGCGACTTCGACATCTTCTCCTTACCATCGGTACCCGGCAGACGACGGGCCGTTGCATTCTCGGGCAGCATGATGTGGGGCTCCACGAGTACAGGGGCATAGATATTGTTAAAACGGTTCACCAGTTCGCGTGTCACCTCGATCATCGGCTCCTGGTCCTCGCCGGCAGGCACCGTTGTAGCCTTGAACAGCGTGATGTCGGCTGCCTGGCTGACAGGGTAGCAGAAGAAGCCAAGGGGGATGTTTGCCTCGAAGTTACGCATCTTGATCTCCGTCTTCACCGTCGGGTTGCGCTGCACGCGGCTCACGGTGATGAGGTTCATCAGGTACGTTGTCAACTCGGCCAACTCGGGGATATGGCTCTGGATGAAGATTGTGCACTTTGCGGGGTCGAGACCTGCGCTCAGGTAGTCAAGAGCCACCTGGATAATGCTCTGGCGCAGCTTCTCGGGGTTGTCGGCATTGTCGGTGAGTGCCTGCACGTCGGCCATGAAGACAAACATGCGGTCGTAGTCGCCTGCATTCTGCAGCTCTACACGTCGGCGCAGCGAACCTACATAGTGGCCCAGATGGAGCTTACCCGTAGGACGGTCGCCGGTCAAGATTACTTTTCCCATTTCTATTCTTTCTCTGATTCCTTTGCGGCCGCAAAGGTACGAATAAGCGCGCGAAAAACCAAAAAAAATTTGTTTTTTCGCGCGATTTATACTATCTTTGCCCCCGTACAAATGCTATGACCTTTAAAACCAATAACGTATGAAAGAAACAAAACTATGCCCTTTTTGTGGTGAAATGATTGAGGTGGACGCCGTGCAGTGTCCTATCTGCGGTGAGGATTTGCCGAAGCCAGAGCCTGCTCCAGAACCGGAACCCGAACCGATTCCTGAGCCCGAGCCTGAACCAGTTCCAGAGCCGAAGCCAATTCCCGAACCCGTTCCAGAACCCGAACCCGAGCCCGTGCCTGTGCCTGTCTCCAAGCCGGAACCGATTCCCGTAGCTCCTCCTAAAGCAAAGAAAGCGAAGAAGGGTGGCGTTAAAGCCCTTATCATCAGCCTTTGCGTCATACTGGTAGCAGCCATCGCTGCCCTGTTGTGGTGGCTGTGGCCTTTCACGGGTGGTGGCACTGGCTTGTACGATGTCGAATACCTGCCTTTCCGCGCTTCGGCAACGAGCCAGTGGGGACTCATCTCGCCAGCCGGTGAGGTACTCTTTGAGGACGAGTTCAAGAACCAGCCAACGGTAGCCATCAACGGACGTTTCCTGGTGAGAAACGAAGCGGGCTTGTGGGATATCTATACCGCCGAGAAGAATCCCAAGAAGGTGGCTGGCGACTTCGTATCGGCAGGTATGTTCGTAGAGAAGGTGATGCCTGTAGCCGAGATGAACAAGCCCATTCAGCTGATAGACCTCAATGGTAAGGTGGTGGCAACACTCGACGAGATTGACGGTAAGCCCGTCAGCGAGTGCCGTAACTTCTTGAACGGACTGGCTGTGGTAAGGGTTGGCGACTATTATGGTGCCGTCAACACAGAAGGAAAGGTGGTTATCGAGCCACGCTACTTCGTGTTGGAGCCGAGCAGTGGCGGCAAACTGCTGGCCATCGACAAGAAGTATGAGTCGGAGAACGATATGGACAACGTCAACTACACCATCCTCGACAGCAAAGGCAAAGAGGTCGGCATGGTGAGAGGCAGAAAGATCAATTACTTCAATGCGCTGATGACCAGCTATCGCACGGGCGACCTCATCGTCAACGACCTTCTGACAGCTGTCACTACCAAAGACGACGAGCAGGTGATGGGTCTGATGCGTCTGGATGGCGACTGGCAGGTGGAACCGTCTGGCAAGACTGTCAGCATCACTCAGAACCGAGGAAAGTGGTTTGTCTTCTACAACGGCGACGGTTTGGGCGTGATGGACGGTAAAGGCGAAGTGAAGGTGCGTGCAAAGTTCAATATGCTCGATTTCATCGACAATGACGTTCTCATTGGCAAGACGGATGATGACGAACGCTTCAAGCTTATCGACCTTGACGGCAAGGTGATTGGCAGAAGCAACTATCTTCAGGCGCTGACTTCATTCGACGGCAAGCATATCTTCGTGCAGACGGATGAAAATGAGTGGAAAATCGTGGATAAGAAGGGTAAGAGACAAGAGCTGAAGACCGACATCTTCTTCGTTGAATTCAACGGTTCTGATTACACCGTGACCACGGGCAATGCTGCTGCAGGCGATTACGATTATGGAGAACTGGAGTCGCCTCCTGCCGACGACCTCTAAAGGCGCAAGAAAAAAGGAAAGTCCCACGCGGTGAGGCTTTCCTTTTTCTATTTGAAACGATTGCGATTACTTGGTCAGACCCTGATAGATGGCAGCCTTGACACCAACATAACCAACGGAAGCTGCAGCCATCATGGCAATCACACCGATGAAGGTAAGGAAGCCCACACCGATGGCATTCAGGATGGCGTAGATAATACTGAAAGCCACACAGATAAGAATACCATACAGGAAGTTAGCCAGGAAGATAGTGCCCTTGTAACCCTGAGTAATCTTGGAGCTCTGAATCATAGCCTCGCCCGGAGCAATCTCCTTGTCGAGCATGAGGAAGAGCGACTGTGACCAGCCGATACTGATGATAATGCCCGGCACGATGAGGAACAAGTAGGCAGGGAAGAGCGAGAGGCTCTTCAGGCCCGACAGCGTGAAGTATTCGCCCATGTACTGACGATACTTGGCATCGAAGACAAAGGTGCTGCTGGGACTTGGCTGGTCCTTGCGTCCCAAAATGATGGGCAGCGTCTGCAGGGCAATGAAGGTGCCGACGTTCAGGTAAGGAATCCAAAAAGTGATAATCGTCAGGAGCACAGCTAGGAAAATCAGTACGAAGTTCTTCATGCCGATGGCAAAACCCTCTTGCAGCACACCTCCGACACTGATTTTACGCTCTCCATAGACAGGTGCAGCAGCCGCAGGTTTCGGCTGATAGGCAGGCTGGGGCTCGGGCTGCGGTTCGGCCTTGGGCTCTTCGGCCGTTGTGTCCTCGGCGGCAGCACCTTCGGCTGCATCGTCAAACCAATAGCCACAGTAGCGACATTTCTTGGCAATGGCTTTCACTTCCTGTCCGCATTGTGGACAAATCTTCATTTCTTCATCCATAGTTGTAAGGTTTTAGTTAATAAATAAGGTAAGAATAAAGAATAGGCTTTAATCGTCGGCCAGCGTGAAGTCGAGCTGGCGCTTCTCAATGTTGGCACGAGCCACCTTGATGCGCACAGGGTCGCCAAGCTGGTACTTGGTGTGGTTGCGACGGCCGATGAGGCAGTAGTGGGCCTCGTCGAACTCGTAGTAGTCGCCCTTGAGGTCGCGCATGGGCACCATACCCTCACAGTGGTTCTCGTCAATCTCGACGTAGATGCCGTAGGACTGGATGCCGGAGATGTGACCGTCGTACTCCTCGCCGAGCTTGTCGGCCATGAACTCCACCATCTTGTACTTGATGCTCTCGCGCTCGGCGTTCTGTGCCGTCTGCTCCATGTCGCTGGAGTGCTCGCACTGCTCCTCGAAATAGGTCTGGTTGGCTGAGCGCCCACCTTCCTGATAGCGTGTCAGCAGGCGATGCACCATCGTGTCGGGATAACGGCGGATGGGCGACGTGAAGTGGGTGTAGTAGTCGAAGGCCAGACCATAGTGACCGATGTTGTGTGTCGAGTACTTGGCCTTCATCATGGCACGCAGGGCAACAGTCTCAATGAGTTTCTGCTCACGCTGGCCCGTGGCCTCGTCCATCAGGGCGTTCAGCGAGCGTGAGATGGCGCCTTTCGTGCCACCCGTCTTCAGCTTGTAGCCGAAGGGTGCCACCACTTGGCGCAGCGACTCCAGCTTCTGCGGATCGGGTTGGTCGTGGATACGGTAGACGAAGGTCTTGGCCTTCTTGCCTGTAGACTTCTTCACAGCCCCTATCGATTCGGCCACCGTTCGGTTGGCCAGCAGCATGAACTCCTCAATGAGCTTATTGGCATCCTTCGATTTCTTGTAGTAGGCACGGATGGGCTTGCCCGTCTCGTCAATGTCGAAGTGTAGCTCCTCACGGTCGAACTTCACGGCTCCGTTCTTGAAACGGCGCTCGCGCAGTTTCTTGGCCAGCGCGTCGAGCTTGATGAGCTCGCCAGCATTCTCGCCCTTATAGGGATTCTTTTTCGTGGCAGGCGGTGCCGGCTGTCCTGTGCCGTCAACGACACCATTGTCCTCCAGCAGCTGCTGCACCTCTTCGTAGGCATAGCGGCGGTCACTGCGGATGACGGTGTGTGCCAGATGCCAGCGCTTGATGTTGGCCTCGTCGTCCATCACGAAGATGACCGAGTAGCACAGTTTCTCCTCGTTGGGACGTAGCGAGCATATGAAGTTACAAAGGTGTTCGGGCAGCATGGGGATGGTGCGGTCGACGAGATAGACGCTCGTGGCACGCTTCTGCGCCTCCTTGTCGATGATAGAGTTCTCCTTGACGTAATGGCTCACGTCGGCAATATGCACACCGACTTCCCAGAGGCTTCCCTCCTTGCGGATGCTCAGGGCATCGTCGAAATCCTTGGCATCCTTGGGGTCGATGGTACAGGTGAAGACGTCGCGGAAGTCCTCGCGACGGGCTATCTCCTCGGGGGTGATGCCCGGCTCAATCTTCTTGGCAGCATCCTCAACGTTCTTCGGATACTTATAGGGCAGACCGTACTGTGCCAGGATGGCATGCATCTCCACCGTGTTGTCGCCCTCCTTGCCGAGCACGTCGATGACCTCGCCGACAATGTTCTTCGACTCCTTCGACGGCCACTGGGTGATGCGCACCACCGCCTTCTCGCCGTCCTTGCCGCCCTTCAGCTTCTTCTTCGGTATCAGGATGTCGTGCACAAAGATATTACCCTCGGTAATCAGGAACGCGAAGTCTTTCTCGACCTTCAGCTTACCCACGGCCTGATCGACCTTGTGCGACAGAATCTCCGTCACCATGGCCTCCTTGATGTGCTTCTGCCTACGGGCCATCAGTGCCACACGCACACGGTCGCCGTTCAGCGCGAACATCGAATTGCGCTCTGAGACAAAGATAGGTGTACCGCCATCGTCGGGCAGGAAGGTATTCTTACCATTGGCCTTGCGCAGGAACGTTCCCTCCTGCACCTGACCTTTTTGGTTCAGACGATACTCATTGTCGCTGATTTTCAACAGGTAGTCATCCCAGCACATCTCGTCAATCACGTCGATAGCCAGCATCTTTGCCGGATGCGTGTCAAGTTTCAGTGAACGGAAAATATATTTCAGCGAGAAAGTCTCATTAGGACTGGCTGAAAACAGTCCCTGCAATGCTTCAGCAACAGCTTGTTTCGACAACCGTCGGCCACCTTTCTTCTTTCCCATAGTCGTTTGGTTTTTAGGTTTCATGGGCAAAGTTACACTTTTTCAAACGAAAAACAATCATCTCCCACCACTTTTTTTATAAAACTGCTGTTTTTATGGTATAAACAGCCCAAAGATGGGCATTTACATTCAGCGTGGGAAGAAAAGGATGAATCACTAACCCAAGCTCAGGGACTGGTTCCTGTCGGGTGCCAGTCCCTACGTGACAAAACTGGTGTATATCACCAGATGAGCTTATTTCTGTTTTCCTTGTTCGAACAGGCCGGCCTTTTCGAGAATGGGGATTACGTGAGTAGCCCGCAAACGCTTTGAAGTATTCTCCTCTGCGTAATATTCATCATGAAGATCGTCACGGTTGATAATCATCTGGTCCATCAGACCGTCATCTATCAGACGGATGGAGATACGTCCTTTGCTGTCGGCACCATAGGAGATAACATAGCATACCTGTTGCTTCATCTGCTTGCTGGCAGCTATTGCACCACCAAGAGCACCGAACATGAAGCCTGCCATCGCTGCACTGCTCTGTGCGTCGCTGCCTATGATTCGGTTGACAAAGAGCAGGCTGCGCTGGCCAATACGCATGGCTCTGGTGTAGCCGCTGCCGAAGCGAGTCTTTTCATATTGTAGGTTGCGGCAGTTCACATAAAGGGTATCGCATATCATCACGGCAAAGGCTTCCTTCTTCAAGATATTATCGGTGGACTTGTCCCCGGTGGTCAGCGTATAATCGCTACCGCCCACCCACATCTGATGGCTCTTACTATGGCTTTTGCAGTAGATGGTATCCAACTGTTGCCAGCGCCCTTCAAGATAGTCCTCGTAAGTATTGCAATATTGGCATTGCGCATTGATGCTAACGGCAACAATGGTTAAGAGAATGGTGATTACAATTTTCTTCATGTTTATATCATTTTTCTTTTCTCCACGTTAGGAGGTGCAAAGGTAAACATAATTTCGCAAACTTGGTCGTATTGGGTGTAAAAGTTACGAAAAAATAAGTATTTATAAAGGCAATGAATGACCAGAGAACTGTTCTCTGGTCATTCATGATTTTACACCTATTTACACGGGACGGTAACGATAGCCGATACGAAGTGGCGCCCCTCATACATATCCCTTATATAGAACGGGTCATTGACCAGTGAGACCTCATGACCGTCAACCTCACACTTGTAAGCATCAACGGTTCTTCCGGATACGTTGACATACCAAGTCAACGTATGTGACACTCCATCGCCGAACACCCTTGGGCTAGTCATCGTGACGGTGTATGTCTCGTGATACTTCCTCGGCCGCTTTTCTATGTTACCTATATTGGAGTCATACCACATCACATGGACGAGCGGCCCCTCTCCCTCAAACTCGTCGCCAGCCCGCTTGGATCCATAAAATAATTCTGTCATCAAGTCCAATGCATGATTGTCGCTTGTGCGAATTCCGCTGACTGACATTATGTCCGTTCCAAGTTCCATAACCCATTTTTCGGGGCTCATGATGTGCAACGAGTCAAGCACATTAGTACCTGCCGGAGAAACAAATCTCAGATATGTCTGATTGTATGACGGTGTGTTGTCTCCAGTAATGAGTTCATTGTCGCTACAAGCCATGAACGACGAGGCAATTAGTAGAATAAAAAGAAATCTAAATTTTATTTGCATATCGTTGAGGTGCTTATGGTTCATTATCAGTTTTAGGCTTTATCGGCACAAAGATAAGAATTATTCTTCAATCCACCAAAATTACACGAAAAAACAGCTCTATTCTCCTACATAATTCTTCGTGAATAATTTGGAGTATCCAAAAATACTTTCTAACTTTGCATCCCCTAAGCGCTTCGATGAAGCATGAGAATCAATAAGAATAGAAAGAATTAAAATAAAAATAGAGAGAAAACATGAAACAGAAATTACACTGTCTTTTTACGCTTGTGTCGTTGCTTGCCGTATCAACCGCATGGGCAAAGGATTTTACTGGAGGCGAACTTTTCACTAAGAATGAAGTTCAGTACGGCAAATTCGAAGCACGCATGAAGATGGCGGCAGCCTCGGGTACGGTCAGTTCCATGTTCCTTTACCAGGACGGTTCGGAAATCGCCGACGGAAGGCCTTGGGTTGAAGTCGATATCGAGATTTTGGGTAAGAACCCGGGCAGCTTCCAATCCAACATTATTACCGGTAAGGCCAGCGCACAAAAGACCAGCGAAAAGCGACATGCCATCAACCCAGCCGCCGATCAGGCATTCCACACCTACGCCATTGAATGGACGCCGAATTATGTCCGCTGGACCGTTGACGGGCAGGAAGTCCGCAAAACCGAAGGCGGTCAGGTTTCCCAGTTGACGGGCACCCAGGGACTCCGCTTCAACCTCTGGATTTCTGAAAGTGCTGAGTGGGTCGGCTCGTTCGACGAATCCAAGCTCCCGTTGTTCCAGTTCATCAACTGGGTCAAGGTTTACAAGTACACGCCGGGGGCTGGACCTGACGGCAGCGACTTTACACTCGACTGGACCGACGATTTCGACACCTTCGACGGCGAGCGCTGGGGCAAGGGCGACTGGACATTCGATGGCAACCGCGTCGATTTGACCGAGAATAACATTTACTGCCAGGACGGCATGATGATACTTGCCCTTAGTCGCAAGGGCCAGGAACAATTCATGGGGACAATGCCCGTTGACGCTGATGACAGCGGTAACTCTGATGACCTGACAGGCATCAATACATTGAACGGTGAACATGGAACGTTGAACGTCTTCGACCTGCAGGGTCGCCGCGTGATGAATCCCACCAAGGGTCTCTACATCGTGAACAACAAACTGGTTGTGAAACACCAATCACACTGAAATGTTGTATTGTTGCAATGCAACAATGCAACAATTTTCAACGTTGTCCAGGGCTAAGCCACGAATATCAATCGTATCTCAATGAGATAGCCACGTATCTCCATGAGATACGATTCTATCTCATGGAGATAGACATCATGTTTTGGGGAGGCACGAGTTTTGAAAAATACTCCATGAGTATTTCGAAATACTCCATGAGTTTTGCGCAAAAGTCGGCCATTCTTGGAAGTCCAGTGTTTATCGGGATTTCAGAAGAGACGGCTGTCAAAAAAGTGGTTTGAATAATCTTTACAAAGAAACATGATCGAACGGGTTGCATATTGGAGAATTGCAAATTGATTTGCAATTTCGCTCACTTATTCGTAACTCTGAGACTACGTCTCGAAGGTACTTTCGCTCGACCGCTCGACGAGCAAAGCGAGACGCTTGCTACCAAAGGGACGCAAGAATAAAATCAAAAAATGTCCTTTTTGTTTTGTATTGTTCTCACTTATTCGTACCTTTGCAGTCTATGTCCAAGATTCTGATTACTGGGGCGAGCGGTTTTATCGGCTCGTTTATCGTGGAGGAGGCCCTGAAGCAGGGCTTCGAGACGTGGGCTGCTGTGCGTAAAAGCAGTTCGCGCGAGTATTTGCAGGATGAGCGTATCAACTTCATTGAGCTGAACCTCTCATCGAAGGAGCAGCTTGTAAAGCAGTTGCGGGCGCATCAGTTCGACTATGTGGTGCATGCTGCGGGTGTGACAAAGTGCCTGAACAAGCAGGACTTCCGTCGCATCAACACAGAAGGAACGAAAAATCTGGTGCTGGCATTACTGGAATTGCAGATGCCACTGAAGCGCTTTGTCTTCGTGAGCTCGCTGAGCGTCTTCGGAGCCATCCGTGAGCAGCAGCCCTACGAGGAGATCCGCGAGACGGACACGCCCCAGCCTAACACGGAATACGGCAAGAGTAAGCTGGAAGCCGAACAGTGGCTGGAAAGCCTCACCCCTAACCCCTCCCCCGTAGGGAGTGGAACTACTGAAGAGACTGAAAAATTTCCTTATGTGATACTGCGCCCCACGGGGGTCTATGGCCCTCGCGAGAAGGACTACTTCCTGATGGCGCAGAGCATCAAGCAACACTCTGATTTTGCCGTGGGCTACAAGCGTCAGGACATCACCTTCGTCTATGTGAGCGACGTGGTGCAGGCCGTCTTCCTGGCCTTGGAGAAGGGACAGACGGGACGCAAGTACTTCCTCAGTGACGGTGAGGTGTACCAATCGACAACGTTCAGCGACCTGATTCACGAGGAGCTGGGACGCCCTTGGTGGATACGCATTACGGCACCTGTCTGGGTGCTCCGCTTAGTGACGTTCTTCGGCGAATATGCAGGACGACTGACAGGTAAGGTGACGGCCCTGAACAACGATAAATTCCACATCCTGAAGCAGCGCAACTGGCGCTGCGACATTGAGCCGGCTCGCCGTGAACTGGGTTACAACCCACAGGTACAGCTGAAGGAGGGTGTTCACAGAGCCATCACGTGGTATAAGGAGAATCACTGGCTATAACAGACAAGACCATGAAGAAAGCTATCGGAAATCTGTTTAAGCTGAAGACCAAGCCCGTCAAGGGGCTGCTGGCCGTAGAATGGGTGGTGTTGGCCTATACGCTGCTGACACTGCTGCTCATGCTGTTTACTTATACGAAGATTCACAACCCAGTGTCGATGCTCGTGGGACGCGTGCAGGCTGTGGCCATCATGCTGGCGCTGTGGGGCGTCTATCGCATGGTTCCCTGCCGACTGACGCATCTGGCGCGTATCTGTGCACAACTGGCGATGCTGTCGTGGTGGTATCCTGACACCTACGAGTTCAACCGCATGTTCTCGAACCTCGACCACATCTTCGCCGGTTATGAGCAGGCCGTCTTCGGCTGCCAGCCAGCGCTGACCTTTGCCCAGGAGTGGAGCCATCCCGTGTGGAGCGAGCTGATGCACTTAGGCTATTCCAGTTATTTTCCACTTATAGCACTGGTGACGCTGTTCTACTTCTTCTGCCGCTACGAGAGGTTCAACCGCACAGCGTTCATCATCCTGACATCGTTCTTCATCTATTACGTCATCTTCATCTTCCTGCCTGTAGCCGGACCACAGTACTACTACCCGGCAGCCGGTTTCGACAATATTGCCGCAGGCATATTCCCCAACTTGGGCCACTACTTCGCCGACCATCAGGAGATGGTGACCCTGCCGGGCTGGAAGGACGGCTTCTTCTACGACCTCGTCATCAAGGCCCATGAGGCCGGCGAGCGTCCTACTGCCGCATTCCCCAGCAGTCATGTAGGCATCACCACCGTACTGATGCTCCTCGCCTGGTCGTCAGGCAGCCGGCGCCTCTTCTTCCTGATGCTGCCGCTATTCCTGCTGATGTGTCTGGCCACGTTCTACATTCAGGCCCATTACGTCATCGACGTACTAGCCGGACTGGTATCAGGCACCGTCATTTACTTTACGCTATTAGCTGTTTACAAGGGGTGTAGGTTGACTTAAGGACAAAAAAAAGGATCTCCGCTGAGATCCAACCTTTGTTAACCTTAAATCTAATACTATGAAAAACACGATGCAAAGATAAGCACTTTTCACCAAACCTGCAAGCTTTTTCTGAAGAAAAAGTGTTAAGACTACACTTTCTTGACATAAATCAAGTATTTTGCTATATAATTAGAGAAGCAAAAAGGAACAAAAGAGCCTTTTTACTCACTTTTTACGGGAAAAGTTTGTTCCTTTCAAAAAAAAGACTTACCTTTGTCGGCAGAATTAGAAAAACAGACGATAAAAACACGAGGATTCCGACAAAAGAGAAGTCGGGATTCTTTCTTTTTTAGTCTGCCGAGAAGAGAAAACCTAAAAAGTAGAAAAGTAAAAACGTAAAAAAAGTAGATAATATGGCTTACATGTCACAAGAAGGCTACGACAAACTGATAGCCGAACTACAGTATCTGGAGGGCGTTGAACGTCCGAAGGCATCGGCCGCCATCGCAGAAGCACGCGACAAGGGCGACCTCAGTGAGAATTCAGAGTACGACGCTGCCAAGGAAGCCCAGGGCCACCTGGAAGCCAAGATCAACCAGCTGAAGCTAGCCATCTCGGAGGCAAAGATTGTGGACACATCGCGTCTGAGCAATGACTCCGTGCAGATTCTGTCGAAGGTAGAGATGACCAATATGGCCAACAAGGCCAAGATGACATACACCATCGTCAGCGAGAGCGAGGCTAACCTGCGCGAGGGTAAGATCAGCATTACCACGCCGATTGCACAGGGACTGCTGAACCACAAGGTGGGCGACGAGGTGGAAATCAACATTCCACGCGGTACCGTCAAACTGCGCATCGACAAGATTACTGTCGGATAAATCGTTAAATTGTAAATCGTCAAATAGTCAAATATAACCGTGGATATATTCAGTAAGATTGCTGCCGGTGAGATTCCCAGCTACAAGTGCGCCGAGAACGAGCAGTTCTACGCATTCCTCGACATCAACCCCGTAGGCAAGGGCCACACACTGGTCATTCCCCGTCGTGAGGTTGACTACATCTTTGACATGGATGACGACGAGCTGGCTGCCTTCGAGGTCTTTGCCAAGCGCGTTGCCAAGGCCATCAAGAGTGCTTTCCCCTGTAAGAAGGTAGCACAGGTGGTGCTGGGACTGGAAGTGCCCCACGCACATATCCACCTCATCCCCATGAACAGCGAGGCCGACGTCGATTTCCGTCGCGAGAAGCTCCAGCTGACAGAGGAAGAGTTCAAGGACATCGCTTCGAAAATCTACACGGAATTCCAGAAGCTGTAACGAAGTAAAAAAAAGGGGCCAACGCCCCTTTTTTTTACTTTATTACTTTACTCCTTCTAACTCCTTAAATATAATCTTCCCCGTACTTGATGCCCACCTCGTTGGCATACTTCTTCACCATCGACGACGAGTCACCTTTCTTGCATATCATCAGTACATTGTCCTGTTCGGCCACAATAAAGCCGTCGAGACCATTGATGACACCCAACTTGCCCTTTGGCAGTTTGATGATGTTGTTGCTACACTGCTCCAGCAGCACCTCCGAGTCGATCACCACGTTGTCTTCGCGCCCTTTCTGCAGGCACTCGTAGATGCCGTGCCATGTACCCAGATCGGCCCAGCCGAAGGCACACTTCATGACATAGACATTCTTAGAGCGCTCCAGGATGCCGTAGTCGAGCGAGGTATTGGGATATGAGGGATAATACTGATTGACAAAGGCCAGTTCCTCCTCCAACGACTGGTCATCGCGGATATGGTCCAGACGGTGGGCAATCTCAGGGAATAATGCCAGGAACGTTTCGCGCAGACAGCGCACGTTGGCCATGTAGATACCCGTGTTCCAGTAGAACTCGCCACTCTCCATGAATATCTTGGCAAACTCTCGTTCAGGCTTCTCCGTGAACGACTGTACCTTATAGACATCGGTCAGTTCTGTCTGCTCACCCAGTTGGATATAGCCATAGCCCGGCTCTGGTCGTGTGGGGATAACGCCCATCGTCAGCAGGATGTCATGCTTGGCGACAAACTGCAGCCCTTCCATGATGTTCTTCTGAAACAGCTCCTCGTTAAGCACGAGCTGGTCGGACGGTGTCACAACGATGTTGGCATTGGGACCATGCTCACGACGGATACGCAGACCTGCCCACGCCACACTCGGTGCCGTATTACGGTTGACGGGCTCCACCAGTATGTTTGTAGGCGGCAGCTCGGGCAGTTGCTCATGAGTCATCTGCTCGTACTCCTTACACGTACATATATATATATGCTCCTTGGGCAGTATTTTCACAAAACGGTCATACGTTGTCTGCAGTTGCGTGCGCCCTGTACCAAAGAAGTCCATAAACTGCTTGGGACACTCCACACGGCTCGACGGCCACAGGCGCTTACCCTTTCCACCAGCAAGAATGACACAGAAACAATTGGTTTTATTTTCCATTCTCTTAGATTCAGTTGATTGATTTCAGCCGCTAAGATACGCATTATTATTGATATCAGCAAGTATTTTTCGGTTTTTTTTCACTTTTCTTTGCCAGTTTCGATTTTTCTTAGTACCTTTGCACCGCTTTTGAAGCCCAGATGGCGGAATCGGTAGACGCGCTGGTCTCAAACACCAGTGGGGCAACCCGTGCCGGTTCGACCCCGGCTCTGGGTACAAGGCTCAAAAACAGCAAGAGTGCCGTAAGACGAAAGACTTACGGCACTCTTTTTTAACAAAAGGCTACTATGGAACTAATCAGGAATCAGGAGTTTGGGGGCGAGCGCCCGCTGTTTGCCAGTCACGATTTGCGACTGGAGAATATCACTGTGGTCGACGGCGAATCGGCCATCAAGCAGTGTCAACGGATGGAAGCCAAGGACTGTCGCTTCTTTGGCAAGTACCCTTGGTGGCATGTTGACGGTGCCCTCATCGAGGACTGTTACTTCGCTCCGGAGTCGCGCTCGGCCATCTGGTACACCAACGATCTGGTGATGCGCCGTTGTCAGATTGACGGCCCGAAGTTCTTCCGCGAGATGAAGAACGTGGAACTGGAGGACGTCACCATCAACGATGCCGATGAGACGTTCTGGAAAGTCAATGGTCTCAAGCTGAAGAACGTCACGCTGCATGAGGGCACCTACCCCTTCATGTTCTCTGAGAATATCTATGTTGAGGGACTGAAGAGCGACGCGAAGTATGTGTTCCAGTACTGCAAGAATGTGGAGGTTCACAACGCTGAAATTGTGACGAAGGACTCCTTCTGGGAGTGCGAGAACATCACCGTCTATGACTCTGTGCTCGATGGCGAGTATCTGGCCTGGCACTCGAAGAATGTGCGTCTCGTGAACTGCCACCTGGCGGGCGAACAGCTATTGTGCTATGTGGACAATCTGGTGCTGGAGAACTGTACCATCGACAAGGCCTGCGACCGCATGTTCGAGTACTCTACTGTTGAGGCCGACATCCGCGGACATATTGAGAACATTAAGAACCCTACGTCAGGGCATATCGTGGCCGACTCGATAGGCAGCGTCACCATTGACGAGAACGTACACCAGCCGGCAAACTGTGTGATAGGAGTAAGGAGAGAAGGAGTAAAAGGAGAGAAGGAGTAAGGAGATGATTAGATTTGATTTCGATGAACTGATAGAACGACGCGGTACCAACTGCGTGAAGTGGGACGAGATGCCTGATGGTAATGTGATACCCCTTTGGGTAGCCGACATGGACTTCAAGGCAGCGCCAGCCATTTTGGAGGCTGTCCGCCGACGTGTGGAGCACGGCGTATTCGGTTATACGGTTGTTGATGACAGCTACTACGATGCCATTATATCATGGTTCCAGCGTCGTCACCAGTGGACCATCCATCGCGAGGAGATACTCTACACCACCGGCGTCGTCCCGGCGATGTCTGTCGCCATCAAGGCTCTCACCACACCGGGCGAAGGGGTGTTGATTCTCTCACCCGACTACAACTGCTTCTTCTCTTCCATCCGCAACAACGGCTGCCGTGTGCTGGAGACCGCACTGCAATGGCAAGAGGAAGAGGGGCGTTTCGAGGTCGATTTCGATGACTTCGAGATGCAGTGTGCCGACGAGAAGACTACCGTGTTCCTGCTCTGCAACCCCCACAACCCCACAGGTCGCGTATGGACCAAGGAAGAACTGGAGCGCATGAATGATATCTGCCAGAAACACGGCGTGAAGGTGGTGAGCGATGAGATACACTGCGAACTCACAATGCCCGGCCATACGTTCCAGCCCTTTGCCGCTGTCAGCGATGCCTGCCGTGAGAACAGCGTCATTCTCAACTCGCCCTCGAAGTCGTTTAATATCGCTGGCCTGCAGATTGCCAATATCATCTGTTCGCGTCCTGACTGGCGCCGACGTCTCGACCGTGCCATCAACATCAACGAGGTGTGCGACGTCAACCCCTTCGGTCCCGAGGCCCTTAAGGCTGCCTACAACGAGAGCGAGGAGTGGATAGACGCCTTGAACCTCTACCTGTGGGACAACTATCAGGCGCTCTGCTCGTTTGCCGCTGAGCACCTGCCACAATGGAAGGTTCGTCCGCTGGAGGGTACCTATCTGCCTTGGGTTGACATTACTGCCACAGGCTTTACCGCCCAACAGTATGCCGACTACCTGTTCTGCGAGGCTCAGGTCAGGGTGAATCCCGGCACTATGTATGGTGCGCAGACCGGCGAGGGCTACATCCGTCTGAACATCGCCTGTCCCCGTAGCCGACTCATGGAAGCCCTTGAGCGCATAGCCCGACTCTAAAAAAGTGCTAAAAACAACTATGCCGTGAACGATTTCCGTTTTTCTGTGTATGCATTAACAGAAGACAGAAATCGTTTAATCATTAAAAGCAAACAGAATGAAACTGAAAAGAGTTATTGTGGCCCTCGTGGCAGTAACGATGAGTGCTACGGCAGTGGCACAGGCGATAAAAGCAACGCGCGTGGAGAGTCCTATCGTCTCTGAGAAGGACTTCGTATGGTACACAGAACAAAAGGAAGCGTGGAAAGAGGCTACACAGCAGAATCCAAAGGACGAGACAGCGTGGCTGAACTATTATCATGCGGCACACTATATGGGCTGGTGGGGTACTAATTCTGACAGCATCGTCCGTGAGGTAATGAGCGAGATGAAACAGGCCATCCCTGATTCTTACACCTACAACTTTTGTGCCTACCGTGCCGTTGTTAGCGGTCATTCCGATGAAAAAGATGGCGATAGATATGCCAAGGCAGCATTGGCAAAACTACCCGACGAGATGCAGTTCTTCGACTACGACCAGTGGGTGTGCTACTTAGCCATGAAAGGATATGAATCGCGTATGGCACAGATGGCGAAGCGCTACTTCGAAAGCGGATTTTATTCGGAAAACATGCTGCGCTACAACTACAACGAACTGGCAGGTATGGACGAAGGCGGTATCTATATTGCCAACGGTGATGCAGCCATCATCCCCAAGTGGCTCATTCAGGAGGGAATGAATGTGCATAAGGACAAAACCATCATCTGCGTCTCGTTCCTCACCGTAAAAGAATATCGCGAGTGGCTCGGCAAAAAGTTGGGCGTTACCTTCCCTGAATGGGAAAGCGGCAACTACGCTTCTTACGATGCCTTCGAGCAAGCCCTGATTCAGACCATCATCAATAAATACGGCAGTAAGGTGTATTTCTCGACCACCACACCATCAAAGACGATGGAGCCTTGGGAGAAGAACCTTTACAATGAAGGCTTGACATTGAAATACTCTGCGAAACCCTACGACAACCTCGCCGTGAAGCGTCGCAACGTGGAGGAACGCTATATGCTGGAGTATCTGCTCGTGTCGTTCCGACCAGAATGGACGGCAGGCCAGCGTCTCTCCGCCAACTATGCCGTGCTGCTGGCCGACCTCCTGCCTTACTACGCCAAGCACGATCAGAAGCGCTACGACTGGCTGATGCGCCTGCTGGTAAGTGGCATAGATAACACGTCGATGGACGAAGAAAGGAAACAAGAATTCAGGAACCTGCTGATTCAAAAGTAAAGCCATGCTATTCCCCCTAAGACTGACATCACAGACAGATGAACAACTGATGAAGCGGGCAGCGCAAGGCAACGACCGAGCTTTCGAAGAACTCTACAACCGTCATGCCCGACGGTTGCAGGGTTTCTTCATGCGCCGACTGGGCAACGACAGCGATTTAGCTGCCGACTTCATGCACGACACCTTCCTGCGTCTCTATGCTGCCCGCGAGAACTATCGCGAAGGTCGAAACTTCCGTGCCTGGCTCTACACCATAGCCTACAACCTCTGCAAAAACCACCTGCGCAACCAGCTCACTATCGTTGGTGATAGCAGCGCTGTCGACGATTTACCCGTCGACGACAATATCGAGATAGAACTCGATGAAGCAATTCTCCACCAGGCTCTTCGTGAGGTATTGAAGAACTTGCCCGAGCCCTACGCCATGCTCTTCTCGTTGCATTACGAAGAGGAACTCAGCGTCCCCCAGATAGTGCAAATCACCGACTTGCCCGAAGGCACGGTGAAGTCGCGCCTGCACAAAACAATGAACATCATCAAAAAAGAACTCAAGCAATATGAAAATCGATAACCAAGACATCATCCGCGCTGCCCGTCAGCTACGCAACGAGGAGAACGAACAACTCAATGTCCGTCCATGGAACCGTCATCGTAGTCACTTCCACGTGCCCACATGGCTCGTCGCCATCCCTGCCGCTGCCATCATTGGCTTTGTGCTGGGCCTCTGGACACAGGACAACAAGCAGGGAAGCGAATCGCTAACAGCTCTCGTTGACACCGTCTATATCAAGGTTTCCGACCCACAGCCCTCACAGGATTCTGTCGCCCAAGCCATTCCTGCGTCACAGACCACTGCTGTTTCCCGTCCTGTCACCCGTCGAGCTGTCCGTCCATCGACTCCCCACTCCCATACCACCGTTGGCCGTCCAGTTGCTGACGACCACATCCGCTACGACTTATTGGTGAGGAACTAAAATTATAGTGCTTTTACGTATTCGTAAAGCTTTCGGTAGAAGGGATAGTAAAGAGAAAGGGGGTCGCGAATGCGACTCCCTTTATTTCTTTGATATCAGTAGATTAATTTTGAGGGCCGTAGCCGACGACATTTACGGGAGAACTCTCCTTATCCTCATTGGCTTCCTTCTTTTCACTGCCCTCATTCTTCTCATTGCCCTGAAGGCGGAAAGAGATGGGGATGGTGTACTTCACACGGACAGCCTGACCCTTCTGCATACCGGGCTTCCACTTCGGCATAGCACCGATGACACGCAGAGCCTCGGCATCCAGTTCCTCACTGACACTCTTCACAACCTTGACGTTGCCGATGCTACCGTCCTTCTCAACCACGAAGGTGGCGATGACACGACCCTGCTGACCTGCCTTCTGGGCTGCCACAGGATATTTGACGGTCTTGGCGAGGAATCCGAAGAGCTCTGATGCACCACCAGGGAACTCCGGCATCTGCTCGACAACGTCGAAAGTCTTGTCGTTATCAGAGGGAGCAGGGGTGAAGGAACCGACAGCTGTAGCTTCTTGTTTTGCTTTATGGGCAGCAGCATGGTCTTTGGTACTGATGACTAACACGCCGTTTTCGGCTTCGCCTTCGTAAATTTTGCCATATACCTCTTTCGCAGCCTCGTCCTTCAAGACGTTGATGTGGTCGATGGACTTCGGGTCAAGAGCCTTCAGTTGTTCTAAAGTAGCCTTTTTGCCATTGATAATAACCAACGGATCCTTGCCCGATTTGTTCAACATCTGGATGATAGCAGGGGCCTCAGTGTCAATGGTGGCTTTCACCTCTTCCTTGACAGTAGCCTCCTCGGCCTTCACCTCGATGGTCTTGTCGCCCATCTTGATCTGTCCGTTCTGACGGCCTTTCTTCACAACCTTCTTCTGTGGCTGAGCCTGAGTGTCCTCATAGACATAATTGGTGACGGTCTCGGCATTCAGAGCCAGTGCGACGCCCACGATGGGCAGCAGAGCAGCTACCTTGAGCCAGCTCTTGCTTGTAGTTTTTTTATTGGTAAGCATCATGTTTATGCGATTTTTGAGGGTACTGTGAGTAATACCGTTGGCCACAGAGTACCCGCACGTGGCGACGGCTTTTTGGATAAGCAGATACTGATACTGACGCATATTGATGCCTTGAGAGAGTACCGCTGCATCGGCCTCGTACTCATGGATGGCGCGCAGATCCTGGCGTAGCATCCACATAGCGGGATTAAACCATTGCAGAGCGGTGAGCACGTCAACGAGAAGCACATCGAGCGTGTGATGCAGGCTGATGTGTCCACGTTCATGAGCCATGATGGCCGCGTCGCTACTCTCGTAGTCGCTGCGGTTCATGACGATATACGAGCCAAAGCTGAAGGGCGACACGTCGTCGTTACCGGTCACGCAGACAGTGATGCCATCGGGTTCAGCATGATGCTCGCTGTTCCGTATAAGGAGCCATACTTTCACAATGGAGACAAGGGTATAGGCCAGCGTGGCCACCATACCTATGATATACAGCACGGGCAGTATCATCTGCCACAGCGGCACTTGCGGATCGTCCTCGATGACAGCGGCAAGGCCGTCGAACGACACCTGACTCATGACACCCTTCACCACTACCGTCTCGTGCATCGTGATGACACACAGCGGCAACAGGAACGAGGCCACAGCCGTTGTCAGCAGCACCACGCGGTTCAGACGATGAAACGTCTCGCGGCTCAGCAGCAGGCGATAGAACATGTAGAACACGGCTATCAGCACGGCTACCTTCAGGTCGTATATCAGAAACTCCATCATAGTCTATTTCTCCTTTACGTTATGACGTTAAAACGTTTTTTCGTTCACGAATTATCCTTCTTCAATTCTTTCAATCAACCCCTTCAGTTCGTCAACGGAAATCTTCTCTTCCTTCACGAAGGCCGAGACAGCGCTCAGATAGGAATCGTTAAAGTAGTCCTTGATAATACCTGTGAGGCTGGAGCGCCCGTATTCTTTCTCAGTGACGAGGGGATAGTATTGATAGGACGTGCCAAACTGCTTATGGTCTAAGAAGCCTTTTTTCTCCAGTATGCGAACGGTCGTCGATACGGTATTGAAGTGCGGCTTCGGCTCGTCGTAGTACTCTAAGAGTTCCTTGACGAACAGCGGACCATGCTGCCAGTACAGCTCCATGATTTCACGTTCTTTTGTGGTTAGTCGTTTCATTGTTTCAAGTTTTTACTTTTCCTCTTTTACCCTTCTACTCTGTACTTTTTACTTTTTTACTTTTCAAAGGGCGCGTCTGTATCTGTATCCGTCAGCAAAGTAACTAAAAGTTTTAGTTCGATGAAACTAAATGCTTTAGTTTTTAGGATTTATTAAGTAGAAACAGCCCAATTTCTTAGTTATTCACACAAAAAGCGCCTTAATTCTCACTTTCGCGCAGTGCTTTGACATACTCATAGAGCTTACGGTAGAAGGGGTGGCGCTTCATCGTAGGCGCGTTTCCGAGGATGATGAGCTTCATGCGGGCTCGGGTGATGGCGACGTTCATGCGCCGCAGATCACGCAAGAAGCCAATTTGTCCTTCATCGTTCGAGCGTACCAGCGAGATAAGGATGATGTCACGCTCCTGTCCCTGGAAGCCATCGACGGTATTGACACTAATGAGATGGCGGAAGGGTTTGAAATACTCTTTCTTCTTGACGAGTGAACGCAGGTACTGCACCTGAGCCCGGTAAGGCGAAATGATACCCACATCGAGCCGTTCGTTGAGCACGCGTGTTTTGCCAATCTTCTCGAAGTATTGTTCCAACGCCAGCAGCGTCAGTTCGGCCTCCGCCTTATTGACACGTCCGAACGACTCGCCGACGAACTGCTCACGAAAAAGGCGGGGCTCCTGACTTTCCGCATTATCCGAATTTTCCAGACTTTCCATAAACACCGACGTATCCACCCACGTCATCGGCAGGTCGAGGTCGAGGATAGAACGGAACTTCACTTCGGGTGCCGACTCTACCTGATTGCCATAGAACCAGTCGCTGGAGAAGCGCATGATTTCCTCGTTCATGCGATACTGCATCTTGAGCAGCGTCACCACCTCGGGTTTGTTCTCGGCAATGCGCTCCATCAGCGTCTTGCCCAGTCCTGCCTTCAAGGCGGCAATACTCTTCACCGTTGGCGGCAGCTGGCAATGGTCGCCGGCCAAAATAACACGCGAGCAGCGGCGGATGGGAATCCAACAGGCAGCCTCCAACGCCTGTGCCGCCTCATCTATAAATAAGGTACCGAACTTCTGACCGTCCAACAAGCGGTTGGCACTGCCCACAAGGGTGCAGGCAATAACACGGGCATCTCCGAAGAGTTGGGCATTGATGCGAATCTCCAGTTCGTTGGCACGGTCCTTCAGGCGCTCCATCTTCTGGTGGAACTTCTCGTCACCGCGTTTGCGATGGGCACGCAGGTCGCGGATGGCTTTGCGGATGGCCCACAGCAGTTCGTAGTCAGGATGGGCCTCGAAGCGGCGCTCATAGGTGAACGACAGCATCTTGTCGTTAACACGCGTAGGATTACCTATTCTTAATACGGGGATACCGCGATCGACGAGTTTTTCAGAAATCCAATCGACAGCCATGTTCGACTGCGCACACACCAGCACCTGGTTCTCGCGGCGCAACGTCTCATAGATAGCCTCAACAAGTGTCGTCGTCTTGCCTGTTCCCGGAGGACCATGAACGATGGCAACATCCTTAGCCCACAGCACACGGTTGACGGCTTCCTCCTGTGTCTTGTTCAGATAGGGGAAGTGCAAGGGGGCGAACGAGAACGTCTCCGCTTTCTGCTGCGAATAGAAGAGGTCGCGCAGATAACCCAATCGTCCCTTGGAGCGCATCACACGATCCAGCGCGTCGAACATCATCTTGTAGCTGGTCTCGTCGAACGACAGCTGTACGCCAATCTTAGCATCGGCATCAAACATAGTCCCGTCAGGCACGCAGACCACCATGCGGTCATCGGCAACATAGCTGACGGTGCCCGTGAAGGAAAGATAGCGGAGCTTACCAGACTCCATCGCGAAGAACATTACCGGCTTACCAAACTCGAAATTATGCTCAATCTCGATGTCCGTCGTACGGAATATCTCGATACAAAACTGATTCAGCGAGTTATAGTAGCTCTTGCCGACACGGACAGGCCACCACACATCGCCACGCTTCACCAGTCGCGCCACACCCTTTTCCTCGGTCTGGCGCCGAAAAGCCTCTTTCTCCGTCTGGTACTCCAGCTGAAGCAGAAGCCGCTGCTGTGTCAGTGCTTGTATCGCGTTCACCCTGCAAAGGTACAAAAAAAACAACTATTATTTCTTTATTTGGGAAATTATTCCTAATTTTGCGCACGGAATCAACAGATTGTTTAAGTAAGATATGAAAAGACTACTATTGCTGATATTCACTTGTCTTGCCTTGACGGTTCAAGGACAGGAAAGTATGCCCCTGCTAAAGATTGGTTTCCTGAGTTACGACAGCGCACTGAAAGCGATGCCCGACTATGTGGTGACACAGCAGAAACTGGCCGACTTGCGGGCTGAATACGATAAGGAACTGAAGCGCGTTGAGGACGAGTTCAACCGAAAGTACGAGGAATTCCTTGACGGACAGAAGGACTTTCCGAAGACCATCCTCTATAAGCGACAGACAGAACTGAAGGATCTGATGGAGCGTAATGTGACATTCAAGGCCAACAGCCGTCGCGAACTGGCTGAGGCTGAGCGTGCCGCCATGATGCCGCTGCGACAGGCGCTGAATGAGCTTTTGGCAGAGATTGCGAAGGAACGTGGCTTTGCACTGATTCTGAATACCGATGCCGATGCTTGTCCCTACATTGCTCCGGCGATGGGTGAAGACATTAACCAGATAGTTCATGACGCTCTCAAGTAAGCCGGGACCTATCGGCGTTTTTGACAGTGGCTACGGCGGACTGACCATTCTGCATGGCATACGCCAGTTGCTGCCCGAGTACAATTACCTGTACCTCGGCGATAACGCCCGTACCCCCTATGGTCCCCGTTCTTTCGATGTCGTCTATGAGTTCACGCGCCAGGCCGTGCTGCGCCTTTTTGAGATGGGATGCCATCTCGTCATTCTGGGCTGTAACACGGCTTCGGCCAAGGCTCTGCGCAGCATTCAACAGATAGACCTGCCGCTGTGGGACCCCGACCGCCGAGTGTTGGGCGTTATCCGTCCCACGGCAGAGATTATCGGGGGACTGACAGAGACGCGACATGTGGGAATACTGGCCACGGAGGGAACCATCAAGAGCGAAAGCTACACGCTGGAGATACAAAAGCTCTTCCCCGATATTCAGGTCAGCGGCGTGGCCTGTCCTTTCTGGGTGCCATTGGTAGAATACAACGAGGCCGACTCGCCCGGTGCCGACTACTTTGTGAAGAAGCGTATTGACGAGCTTATGAACAAGGATGCCAAGATTGATGCTATCATCCTGGGCTGCACCCACTACCCATTGCTGATACCTAAGATTCTGAAGTATCTGCCGGTCGGTGTTCGCGTCATACCGCAGGGAGAATATGTGGCAGAGAGTCTGAAGCGCTATTTCGAACAGCACCCACAGATGGAACAGCGTTGTTCACGCGGTGGCAACGTCCACTACCTGACAACCGAGAATCCCCAGAAGTTCAAGGAGCAGGCACAGCTCTTCCTGCATGAGGATGTGGAGGTAGAAAACATCACCTTGGGTTAACCGCTTACCCCTGACTATATGAACGTACAGATAGAACCGACCTGGAAGGAACAACTTGAGAAGGAGTTTGGCAAGCCTTACTTCGGACAACTCACCGAGGCTGTCCGACAGGAGTATCGTCAGACAACGTGTTATCCGCCTGGACCGCTGATATTCAATGCCTTCAACCTCTGTCCGTTCGACAAGGTAAAGGTGGTTATCATCGGTCAGGATCCCTACCACGAGCCCGGTCAGGCTCATGGTCTGAGTTTCTCTGTACAAGACGGTATCATGTTTCCACCCTCGCTGCAAAACATCTTCAAGGAGATAGAGGCAGACCTCGGCATTCCCGTTCCTTCGACGGGCAACCTCTCGCGATGGGCAGAACAGGGCGTGTTGTTACTCAACGCCACACTGACCGTCAGAGCCCATCAGGCCAACAGTCACTCACGGCTGGGCTGGCAGCAGTTTACCGATGCCGCCATTCAGGCATTAGCATCTTCGCGCGAACATATTGTATATATGCTTTGGGGAGGCTATGCCCGCGGCAAGGCCTACATGATTCCCAAGGACCGCAATCTTGTACTCGAGAGTGTCCACCCCTCCCCTCTTAGTGCGAATCGTGGCGGCTGGTTCGGTCAGCATCAGTTCTCGCGCTGCAATCAGTATTTACAAGAAAACGGCTTAGCCCCCATACAATGGTAATACCTCCTATTATTGAAGTCGGAGGCATTCTGCTGTCATCCGACATCCTGACAGAGCGCTTCTGTTGCGACCTGTCGAAGTGCAAGGGCATCTGCTGTGTCGAAGGCGATGCCGGTGCCCCCGTAACACTCGATGAGATAGGCGAAATAGAGAATTTGCTTGACGACGTGTGGCCAGACCTCTCGGCACAGGCGCAGGCTGTTATCGACCAGCAGGGCGTGGCCTATACCGACCGCGAAGGCGACCTCGTCACCAGTATTGTCGGTGGCAAGGACTGTGTCTTTACCTATTATGGTGACGTGGAGGATTGGGAGACTCATGAGCCGATTACCGGTTGTTGTCTCTGTGCCCTTGAGAAGGCTTGCAGGAAGAACGGTCAGTCCTTTATAAAGCCCATCAGTTGTGCGCTTTATCCTATCCGTGAGAAAACATTCCGCGACGGCACCGTTGCCTTGAACTACCATCGCTGGGCGGTTTGTGCCGATGCCGTCAAAAAAGGAAAGGAACTCGACCTTCCCGTGTATAAGTTTCTGAAGGGACCACTCATTCGCCGCTTTGGCGAGGCTTGGTACCAGGAACTCTGCGATGTGGCTGAAGAGCTGAAGAAGCTATCCTTTACTTAGCGTGACCAAAATAGTACTGGCCGCGCTGACGGGTTATCCGTCCGTAGTTGATAGCGTGGACAGGACAATGATGATAGCAACTGAGACAACAGGTGCAACTGCCGTCATGCTTCCATTGAGGTATTTCCTCGAACACGATATCACCGACAGGACACTCCTTGGCGCAACGTCCACAGTGGATGCAGACGTCACTATCGACGGTGAACTTCTTATCCGTAATCATGAAGCGGTTGAAATAGGCACCGATGACGTGACTGAATGTCCAAGGAGTCAGGCCTAACGTCAGCTGACTGAAACCCGTCTGCCGACTGACAACAATCTTTACAAAAGCATCTAAATCCTTTTGTGCCTTCTCTATCTTCTCGCGCTCCCGTTCGGGCTTGTCTGTGTACATAAACGGCAGACAGACATAGCTCTCAGGCATGACGAGCGACTGGCAGCTGTGCAGCGTGATACCCTTCTCTGCCAGTTCTTTTGCGAGCATTGTAACAGCCAATCCTGTGCTGTCGCCACAAGTACATAGCGTGTAGGCATAGTGGCCTACAGGGTTGGTAATGGTCATCTTGCGGATGAACTCCCGAACGATATGAGGCGGCTGCCATCCATGTACGGGAAAGCAGAAACCGATGCGCTCGTCCTCCGTCAACGTGTACTCACAAGCTGTGTTCAGTTCATCAGGAATGAACAGCAACCTTTCTCCCATTGCTGCAGCAAGCTGTTCAGCTGCCCATCGCGTGTTGCCTGTACCAGAGAAATAGAATATCATGGTGCAAAGATAACGCAAACTGAGGAGATATACAAATGAAATCGATAAAAAATCTCAATTCGTCAAAATGATTTGGTCATGCTAAAGATTGTCATTATCTTTGTCCGTCAATTTGAAAAGAACAAGGAAATGAAGAAACAAATTTACAGATATGCAGCTTTGGCTCTTCTGGGCATACTGCCAACAATGCTCCATGCCCAGGTTAATTCCAAGCCGGCTTTCGTGATAACCAACGAGAACGACACCATCTATGGCACAATAGACTATTTGTCGGACACAAAGAACGCCAACGAGTGTCGGTTTAAGGCTGACGGAGCGACGGATTTCAAGGTATATAAGCCTGGTGACATCAGTGGCTATCGCCTCACAGACAATGGTATCTTCTATGTAACGAAGACCTTCTCTATTGAAGGTGAGCCAAGGACCATCTTTGTCGAATATCTGCTACAAGGCGGCATAAACTTATTTCATCACAAAGAGGGTGTTGTCGATTACTATTTCTTCACAGACAGAGATGGAAAAACTGCATCTGTGAAAAATGTCGGTTCGTTGCTGAGATATTCCAGTCGAACAGAGACCAAGGACAATAAGCGAGCAGCGTTGAGAGAGGTCAGCCAGATGCTTGCCGAGAGCAGTAAGGCCCAGCATGATTTGTGGGAGGAAGACATTACGGCAAACAACCTGACAAAGATCGCTTATGACTATAATATGGAGTTCTGCACAGATGCTGGTGAGTGTGTCGAATTTCGCTACAATGAGAAAGCAGCACGTAATTTCATAGCAAAATTCCGCATACAGGCCGCCATTGTTATGAACAATAACAAACTGCAGGCGTACGGATTCCCATTCGGAGGCGATGATTTAACCATCAAGGCTGTCGCTCCACAAATAGGTATTGGATTTGACTTCCTGCTGCCTCGTTCTAGCAAACATTGGTCTTTACAAGCATTAGGACTGGTTAGTAAATGGGACATGTCCAAGGAATTCTATGAGTTCTACAACAACAGAACGCCCAAAACCGCCAAACTGAAATATCTTGATTTGGGATTGCAGGTAGGTGCCGCTTATAGCTTGATGCCAGAATGGAAGGTTTCTCCTGTTTTGCGTGGTGGCGTCAATGTTGGCCAGATTGTGTCTGGTTCTCAAGAGAACCTTACGTCTTTTTCCATTTCAAATGGCGAGCTGAATCTATCTAATATAGGTTACTATGTAGGAGCAGGTTTTGACATACCCATCCAAAAGCATGTACTTCGCGTGTCAGCAGAGTACAAACGGACACGCACAAGTCACTCGAAGATGACCATCAGTCATGTGGCCGTGAACGCAGGAATAAGATTGTAATAAAGGAAAGGGGTAATCCACAAATGCGGATTACCTCTTTCTATATGCCGAGGGGCTCATGCCGACGTGCTCCTTGAAGTATTTGCCAAGGAACGACTGGTTGGGGAAGTTCATCTCCTCGGTGATGTCCTTGATGCTCTTCGTAGAATTTCTCAGCAGGACGCGCAACTCCAGGGTGACGTAATTATCAATCCACTCGTTGGGGGTGCGCTGACTGACGTGCTTGACGCACTCCGACAGGTACTTCGGCGTGATGCTCAGCTGCTGGGCATACCAGCTAACGCGTCGCTCTTGTTTGCAGTTTTTCTCTACCAATCTAATGAAGCGCGTGAAGATGACATCGGCACGCGTCTGATGATCGCTGGTCTGCTGCTGGAATTGATAGATGAGGTTGCTCAAATCGTAGAACAAAGCCAACAGCAAAGCCCGTACAAGATCCTTGAGGAAGTGATTGGTGGAGCCTCCTTTTATCTTTGAACGGATGACGGAGAAATATTCTTGGAGAATCTGCTGGTCGCGCTCCTGCAGATGAACCACCGGATTCGTTCGTGCGAAAAGGAGCAATGCCGACATGTCGCCAATGTTCTGAATAATCTCGTAGAAAAATCTTACGCTGACAATGATACCAATACCATCAAGATCGTCCGAAGGCTGGTAGTTATCGATAACATGACGCTCACTGATAACGAGCATATCGCCGGGGTTAACGACCTGTTCCTGAGTGTCCATCGTATAGCGGACTTGTCCTTTCGTACAAAGGGCAAGAAGAATGAAGTTCATGCGGCGAGCCTCTCGCGGAAAGGGTACTTCATTCATGTGTTCCAGCAGGAGCAAGTCATCCTCAAGGACGCCACTATTATCCCACTGTTTGGCCAAAGCCATGTTTGTCTCAGTAATTTGTATTTTTTCCATAGCAACTATTGGTTAGTTTTTCCGTTGCAAATATACGGTTTTTTTTTAATATGTGCAATAATTCTGCGTTTTTTACGTTTTATTCAAAAATAAAACGCGTTTTAATTATGAAAAAACTATTATTTTCGCTGACCATGTTGGCTGCCTCACTGCATGGTTTTGCTCAGCAAGAGGTGGGTTCATTTACGATTATGCCCAAGGTTGGTGTCAATCTGGCAACGATTGACGGTGACGACATGTATTACCACTGGGAGTCTGAGGGCACTGACATGCAACTGCTGAAGTCGAAGTATCGCATCGGCGTTGTTGCCGGCTTTGAAGGCGAGTACCAGATGAGTAAGCCTCTGAGCCTGTCGGTGGGTGCACTTTACTCGCTGCAGGGAAACACTTACGACGACATTGAGTTCCAGAGAAACTTCTTTTCGACGTTCCACAGTGTGAATGTGCCCATTCTGCTGAACTTCTATGTGATAAAGGGACTGGCCCTGAAAGCTGGTTTGCAGGCAGGATACGCTTTCTATAAGAAGACGTCATTCGAATCGCAGATTGACAACGGCGTTTGGTACAGCTCTTCTACAAGTGCTTCCATCTACAAGCCCTTCGACATCAGCGTACCCGTAGGTCTCTCCTACGACTTCGACAAACTGCGTGTTGACGTGCGCTACAACTACGGTCTGACCAGCATCAGCAAGCTCGACGGAATGCCTGCGATTCACAACCGCGTCATCCAGCTGAGCCTTGGCTATCGTCTGGGCAAATAAGCCGTTGCCGACGGAAACCTGAAAATCTAAAAACTATAGCCTATGCAGCCTATCAAGACTCTGAACGATATGATAGTCTTTCTGCAGCAGCGCGGCGACCGCAAGCGCGTTGCTGTGGTGTGTGCCAACGATGCGTCAACGCGCTATGCCGTGGAGAAGGGACAGGAGATGGGATTCATTGAGCCCATCTATGTCGATGGCGACGATAAAGACGAGTGTGCTCGCCGTGCTGTGGCCATGTGTAAGAACGGCGAGGCCGACATTCTGATGAAAGGCCTCATCAACACCGACAACCTGCTGCGAGCCATCCTCGACAAGGAGAATGGTATTCTGCGGCCTGGTCATGTACTGACGCATATTTGTATGGCAGAGATTCCCAAATACGAGAAGTTGCTTTTCTTTACCGATGCCGCTGTCATTCCCATTCCCTCGCAGGCTCAGCGTCGCCAGCAGATTGGCTACGTCAACTATGTCTGTCACGCACTGGGTATTGAGGAACCACGTATCTCGCTCATCCACTGTGCCGAGAAGGTCAGCGAGAAGACATTCCCCTATACGAAGGACTATCTGGAGATTATCGCTGAAGCCCAGACGGGTAAGTTCGGCCGTTGCATCATCGACGGTCCGCTGGACCTGAAGACATCGCTCGATTCCGTCAGTCTTCGCGAGAAAGGCATCCGCTCAGCCATCGACGGGCAGGCCGATGCCCTCATATTCCCAGACATCGTAGCAGGTAATGTGTTCTATAAGACACTGACGCTCTTCGCCTACGCCAAGACGGCAGGTGTGCTACAGGGCACCCAGTGCTGCTGTGTGCTTCCGTCGCGTGCCGACAGCCCCGAGTCGAAATACTACTCACTGGCTCTGGCAGCGATTTGACAGTCAACAGCAAACAGCCAACACCCATGAGGATTCTCGTCATTAACCCAGGCTCCACGTCCACCAAGATGGCCGTCTATGAGGACGAGCGTCCTCTGGCACTACGGAATATCAGCCATTCAGCCGATGAATTGGCGCATTTTGATGATGTCATAGAACAGCGGGACTACCGTCGCCAACTGATTCTCGACGAGCTGAAACAGATGGACATTCCTTTGCAGTTCGATGCTGTTATTGGTCGTGGTGGTCTTGTCAAGCCCATTGCCGGTGGCGTCTATGAAATCAACCAACTGATGCTTGACGACACCCACAGCGGCATTGCCCTGCATAACCACGCCTGTAACCTGGGCTGTCTCATTGCCCACGAAATAGCAGAACAGGTAAACGCCCAACAGCCATCACCTAATGCCCATCACCCCAAATGCCGCTCCTTCATTGCCGACCCCGGTGTTGTCGATGAACTCAACGACTATGCCCGCATCTCGGGTTCCCCTTTGATGAACCGCATCTGCATCTGGCATGCGCTGAACCAGCGTGCCATAGCCCGTCGCTATGCCGCCGAAGTGGGCAGCACCTATGAAGACCTGAACCTGATTATCTGCCACATGGGTGGTGGCATTTCTGTAGCAGCCCACGATCACGGACGTGCTGTCGATGCCAACAACGCCCTCGATGGCGAAGGACCCTTTTCGCCTGAGCGCGCTGGTTCCTTGCCAGCCTCCGACCTCATTCGCCTTTGCTTCAGCGGCAAGTACAACGAGAAGCAACTGCTGAAACGCATTGCCGGCAAGGCAGGACTCAACGCCCACCTCGGCACCAACAACGTCAAGGAGATTCTGGAACGTATTGAGGACGGCGACAAACGGGCCGAGCTCATTCTCAATGCCATGATTTATCATGTGGCTAAGAATATTGCCGCCGAGTCGGCTGTCCTTTGCGGAAAGATTGACGCCATACTGCTGACGGGCGGTCTGGCCCATTCCGACTATATCGTCAGCCGTCTGCGTGAGCGCATCGGTTTCCTGGCTCCCGTCCATTGTTTCCCGGGTGAAGACGAGATGGAGGCTCTGGCCCTCAATGCCCTCGATGTTCTGCGTGGCAAGCGCGAGGCGAAGGTTTACGAATAAGAAAAGAACTACACATAATTAAGAGGTATGGAAGCATTAGATGAGATAGATTTTGAGATTATGCGCATTCTGCAGAAGAATGCCAAGCTGACCACAAAGGAACTGGCAGAGAAGGTACATTTGACACCTACCCCCGTCTTCGAGCGACTGAAACGGTTGGAACGGCAGGACTACATCAAGCGCTACACCGCCATCCTCAATCCCGAGAAACTGAATCTCGGGCTGCTGGTATTCTGCAAGGTGAAGCTGACACAGATTAACCACGAGATAGCCGACATCTTCATGCGGCGCGTACAGCGCATACCCGAAGTGACAGAGTGCTACAACATTTCAGGCCAGTACGACTACCTATTAAAGATACGTGCACGCGACATGAAAGACTATCAGGAATTTGTCATCAACAAGCTCGGCACCATCGAGCATGTCGGTGCCATCGAGAGTACCTTTGTGATGAGCGAGGTGAAACAGAACTACGGCATCAATATCTGACAGAGCGTATGAAGATTGGCGTGTTTTGTTCTGCCAACGGGCAGATAGATCCCGATTTCTTTCGTGCTACGGAGCAGCTGGGCCATTGGCTGGCGCAGCATGGCCACACGTTGGTGTTTGGCGGTGTAAACATGGGCCTGATGGAGTGTATTGCACAAGCCGTTCATGAGAACGGTGGACGCACCATCGGCGTAGTACCCACCATTGTCGAGAAGACAGGTCGCACAAGTCAGTATGTGGATATTGAGATTGCCTGCGACAACTTGACGGACCGCAAGCAGCTGATGATGGACCAATCCGATGTCTTCGTGGCACTGCCTGGTGGCATCGGCACCCTCGACGAGGTCTTTACGGTGGCCGCTTCAGCTACCATCGGCTACCACCAAAAGCTTGTCATCCTCTATAACATCAAGGACTTCTGGCGCCCACTCATCACCCTGCTCGACGACCTGCAGCAGCGTGGTATGGTGCGTGGCGAGTGGCAGCAATATATAAAGGTGGCCAACTCCTTAGAGGAACTGGCCACGATGCTTTAACGTCTTTTCTCCGGTTTGCTTGCAGAATGTGCAATGGCGCCAAGGAAAGGCTATTTTTCTGACATTAGCTTTACTTTAAGTTCTGGATAGACCTGCTGCAGTATGTTCTTGAGGCTGACGACATGGCCTGCGCCAATAATCAAGATATTCTTGTGATAGGGGCTGGCTTTCATGTGTTTTGACAGATTGTCTGCAATCCGACGGTTCCTGTCGTCCCACAGTTGCCGTGCGACACTGCTTGGTTCGTTCTGGTGGGTGACATACCGACATGAGTTGATTAAATAATACCGATGAAGAGTCTCGGCCTTGTTGGTGTACTTTCCCAGTTTTCCCCATAAGGATGGCCAGATTCTTTTGTGCTGGTCTTGTTTGAGTAGCTTTGCCAGGATCTGGTCGTCGCCAGTAGCCTTTCCGGCCTTTACGGTGTTACTCCATGCACGTTGGTATTCCTTTTCCGTCTTGTGGTCATCCACGGGTATGAGTTCGGTAATACCACGGGCAATGGCCAGCGGGAATATCAAATCGCCATTTTCGTTTCTCAATGCCTTCTTGGAACCTGCCATCCCGTAGGTCTTCAGATAGTTGTAATAGACGTAGTTGGCCCTGTCTCTTTTCTTCAAGTATGTGTTCGAGAGAAATGCATAATCAGCCGATTCCAGCTCTGACAGGCTTTTCTTCTTCAGCTTCATGAAGCGTTCTTCATCGATTCCCTCAGTTCGTAAAAGGGAGTCTGCCATGCTTAAAAGCCTGGGGGTGAAGTTTTTGAGACTCAGCGTGTCATCGGGGCAGATGTCTTCTACATAGATGGCTTCCGGCTGATATTTCTTCGCAAATTTCAGGAGTGGTCTGTAGCTTCGACTCACTATTGCGGGAACGTCGTGCATCGTGCCAATGATCAGGAGCTCCTTGTCTTGTGCATAAGTAGCGGTAGCTCCTGACAGAATTATCAAAACGACAATTGCTTTACGCATCATGGCGATTACGGCTTCTGTAACCGCCGACTCACTCCTGTGGTTCAGTATTATTTCAGTCATTTCTTACTAAACTATCCTAAATGCGGATGCAAAGATACGAAAAAACGGGGAATAATCCATTTCTTTTCGTATCTTTGCAGCGATAAAGACTAAATGGAACAGAACTTCAATACCTATAAGGAAGGACTCGACCTGGAGTTCCTGCGAGAATATTGCATGAAGCATGGGACGCCGAAGACGTTCCACCGGGGCGAGGCACTGGAAAGTGAGGGCTCTCGGTCTCGTTGGTTGGGATTCATCGTGCAGGGGTGTTTCAAGTATATGGTGCATAACAAAGTAGAGCAGAAAGACTATATCACGGGTTTCGCCTTTACGGATGAGTTCGTCGGTGACTTTCCGAATTGCATGGAGTCCCTTGATGCGAGCGTTTCTATTGTTGCGCAAACGACGAGCAAGGTCTTTCTGATAGATGGCAAGGTACTGGAGTCTCTTATTAAGATGGACAAGCCCGTGAAGGACGAGATGAGTGATGTCTATAAGCATTTGTTTCTTCAGATTTATTCCCAACATCTCGATTCCTACCGCCTGACCGTGAAAGAGCGGTATATGCAACTGCTCGGTCGCTGTCCTCAGATTGTCCAGCAGATCAACCTGAAGGACATTGCTTCCTTTCTGAAAGTGACGCCAACCACCATTAGTAAAATAAGGAAGGAAATTACGTTCTCTGCATGAAACTCTCAAACCATTTTGAGAGTTCACGCTCCCAGTGCTGTTATTTGGTGACAAATCATGGGTATCAGGTGTAAAGTCATTAACTTTGCATCAAAAAGACTTATGAACATCATTATTATCGGGGCCACTTCCGGAATCGGCAAAGCCCTTTTTGAGAATTACGCAATGGAGGGTAATCGTCTTGGTATTGTTGGACGACGCTCTCACCTGTTGGATGAATTACGCCGGCAATATCCAAACAATACCGTCGCTGTCACTGCAGACGTTACCAAACAGGTGGAAATAGAACGGGCCATCCAATCGCTCCATGCGGAGCTGGGAGGCTTTGATGTGGCCATTGTCAGTTCGGGGACGGGTGATATCAATCCCTCGCTTGACTATCATGTGGAACTGCCGACACTCGAAACGAACGTCATGGGATGGACTTTCGTCGTTGATACACTCTACAACATCTTCGAGCAGCAGGGCTGCGGTCATCTGGTTGCCATCACCTCGATAGGTGGATTGCGTGGAGAGCCGATGGCGCCTGCATACAGTGCGACGAAAGCCTATCAGATTAACTATATGGAAACCCTGCGCAAGAAGGCTTTCAAGTCGGGTGGTAATATCACCATTACTGATGTCCGCCCCGGCCTTGTAGATACGGCAATGGCAAAAGGCGATGGGCTTTTCTGGGTGATGCCTGTCGGGAAGGTGGTCCGTCAGATGTGTGCTGCCATCCGCAGAAAGAAGTCGAAGGTCTATGTCACCAAGCGCTGGCATATTCTTGCCGTCATCACTAAGAACCTGCCGTTTGCTTTGTTCAAGAGATTGTGATAGCGTACCAAAGGGTAGGTCCGATGGCGCCGAAAGTGAATCTTGTAGCATATAACAACAGGGGGCAGTACCATCGGCGTAGTACCCACCATTGTCGAGAAGACAGGTCGCACAAGTCAGTATGTGGATATTGAGATTGCCTGCGACAACTTGACAGACCGCAAGCAGCTGATGATGGACCAATCCGATGTCTTCGTGGCACTGCCTGGTGGCATCGGCACCCTCGACGAGGTCTTCACTGTTGCCGCTTCAGCTACCATCGGCTACCACCAGAAGCTTGTCATCCTCTATAATATCAAAGGCTTTTGGAATCCCCTTATCGCTGTACTTAACGACCTGCAGCAGCGAGGAATGATACGCGGTGACTGGCAACAATATATAAAGGTGGCCGACACCCTGGAAGAACTGGCCACGATGCTTTAGCTTTTTCGTTTCCACCCCCGCCATAAAAAATAATTTGCCTTTTTCGTTTTATTTCAGGTTTTTATTTGTATCTTTACGACCAGATATTAATGCGATGAAGATTATGGATGCAATCATTGAGAGGACACCAAGAAGCGTTACCGTGCGATGAGTACGCGACGCTGGAACAAAATGCTGGAATTGGAGCAGACCTATAAACTGGCCCGCATCATCAAGCGTAGCATGGAGCAGGTGGAGACAGAGCCGAGCATGACTCCGGATGAAGCAATCATGGCACTCAGGGCATTATGAAAATCAAAATGTCTGAAGACTTCAGGGCTTCATACAAGCAACTCTTCGTGACTTGCTGAAACGTATGGAATAATCACGACCCCTTAGGCAATCCTCCTTCCATCAGCCATCAGACCTCGCAAACGTCACTCACATGTCCCTATGGCACTTTGGGGGGCACTTCATCCAACAGCTAAAGGAGAAAGATTAGGACTATCTGTCTAATAGCCTCTGTATGAAATCCCTTGCTTTATTTTTATCAATCTCATTTACGAATGAAATACTTTTCAGCATTTCATCGATTGCACTTCCGTTGAATTGTGCTACTCCTCTTGAAGATCTGCCAGCCCAATGAAACTGCAAGAGGGTATTGTCGATAAGTTTGTTATGATAGACCGAACAAAGCAGCGTATTGAAAATATCTTTCTCGTCTATACCTATAAAGAAGAACATAAAGACACTCCTTGTATCGGCCATTTGCTTAAGGAATTTGTCCACATTGTATGCTTTGGGATTAGAATTGAGATAGATGACTTTTGTTTTGATGTCAGTATAGGTATCTGCGTCTTTGTATTCAACGTGGTAGTCACCCAAACCGTTTTTGGTGTCGTATGACGGCAACGCGTTTTCCAAGTCTTTCAAGTTGTCTATCAGGAATTGTCTCTGTTCATCGTCTGATGTAATCAAACTTTCAATCAATCTCCCCCTTATGTTGGTGTTCTCAATGTGTGAAGCCACCAAAATCTCATTACGACATTTATTGCATCTTTCATTGAGATCATTTGTAAGTACATCATAATAGGGTGACAGGACAAACTCTTCAGCTCTTCTGACCGAATCAAAAATATTCTGCTCCTCTATTTGTGAAGGGACAAACTTTTGAGTTGTTCCTTTGATATTTGAGGTTGCATCAACAAGACGTGTCAGATTGTCCTCCCAATCAAGTCCTTGGTGGATGGCAAAGAGATAGTCAAAATTACCTGGAGAATTGAGTGTCCCTCCGTATTCTCTCATGATGTCAGAACCGTTGAAACTCCCCTTAATATTGGTTAAACTAAGCTCCTGTGAACTATGGCTGATTTTTTTGAGAAATGTTGTGTTGGCTAACAATATCAGATTGTCAGCAGCCTGACGTACCAGAACGACAAAGAATGGAATCTTGTCGTACTTTTCGAGAGCCGATAAAGAAAGTACCGTGTTGGAAAATGACTCCGAGGACGACTTGGAATAGCTGAACCTAACAGCAAAATATTGGTTATGGTAGACTTTCCTGTCCTTTATGAAGTGATACTTTCTGTTTGCGGCATCCTCCACAGTTGCCTTGTTATGCTTGGGTGCTTCTTCTGTGATGAAACGGACAAACTCCTTACAGTTACTATTCATTGTCGTCAAAATTTATTTCCAAACTCTTTTTTGATGTATTAGCATGAGCTTTCCTCTGTTCGCCAAGAGTGTTTCTCTCCCAGAATACTCCGTCTGAATAACCTTGAATGGATGGGTCATTCAAAGAATTAACTAACCTTTTTACAGACCATAAACAATATTCGTGATTGATTTCTATCCCAAAGAAATGGCGTCCAAGTTTTCGAGCCACAACAGCAGCTGTACCACTGCCAAGGAATGGGTCGAACACTTTTCCTCCTATCTTGGATGAAGCCAATATCAACTTGGCATAGAGCTTTTCTGGTTTCTGCGTAGGATGGTCTGTGTTCTCTGGCATAGACCAAAAAGGAATACTGATGTCATCCCAAAAATTAGAAGGATAGGTCAGTCTGAAATTTCCTTTTTCTGTCTGCTCCCAATCTTTAGGTTTTCCATCAACTTTGTATGGGGCGATGACTTTACGTTTTAACTTCACTGACTCCACGTCGAAATAGTAGTCCTTTGGATTCTTCACTGCAAACCAGATGTCTTCCATTCCGTTTTTCCAGTTATTCTTTGCTCCACGTCCTTTTTCCCGTTGCCATGAAATCCGGTTTAATATCGTCAGTCTCTCTTCAATAACACGCTGCATAGAAGAAGTACACTTCCAATCACCACACATGTATAGAGAACCATTATCCTTCAGTTTGTCGCAGACTTTCTGAAACCAACTGCGTAGATAGTTCTCATAATCTTGACTGTTCATGGCAGAGAATTTTTTGCCATTGAAGTCCTTGTCCAGATTATACGGAGGATCAACAATGATGAGATCAAAGTACTTGTCTGGTACAGAGTCTATACATTCAAACAAATCACCATTGACAATGGAGTCATCCTCATATTTCTTTTTCAAATCTTCTTTAGTCCTGATGAAGGATTCTAAAGAAGAAACTTCATTAGACGAAACAGTTAGAGTTCTGTTTCTTCCTGCTCGTTTTTTATTTTCCTGCATAGCACAATTGATAGTTGTTAATAATTGCACCCAACTATCAATCACGCCAAGACGCAAAAAGGCGTGATGCTCCTTATTGCGTTCAGCTTCGAGGTAGCGTAGGAAGGGAACCTCGGTCTCCTTAATAAGAATACATCACACCTAAGTGTTAATGCATTTCTATCATAAGGAGACAAGATGCCCTATACGGCCACCCCGTCACGTATTATCTCGTTGCGTTGTTATTCCCAATAAGTTTCCTACGCTTTTGGCTGAACGCGAAATAATAGCGAATGCTTTCTATTAGTCCGGATTTCTCCCCGAACCGATGGCAAAGTTACGAAAAAGATTTCGACTAGTCAAAAGAAAAGTGAAAAAAATGTGGACCAGTAGTCCTTATCACCAAAAACAGTTCATTCGCAAACATACCTCACATACGCCTATGACAGCCCTAAAACATCGATGCACAAAGGGGTTGAGGCACGGGAGGTGTGGTGACAACACTTCCCGTCAACCTCCCGTTTTTCAGATTAACCCCACCACATGCTCAAAAGGAATGTCTTTTCCTGATGTGGTTGACATCGATTTGTTGCATTGTTGCACTGCAACAATACTACCTTAAATTCTTAAGTTACTGATTATTAGTATTATACGATTTTTACTTGTTTTTACTGCAACAATTTTACGCCATCCGGAATGTTGTATTGTTGCAGTGCAACAATGCAACAATTTTATGTCAACGTTTCCAAGTTAAGCCACGAATTTCAATCGTATCTCAATGAGATAGCCGCGTATCTCCATGAGATAGAAACGTATCTCATGGAGATAGACATTGCGTTTTTGGGAGATAGAACCGTATCTCGTGGAATTGCTTATAAGGAGAACAGAAAAATATTTACAAGACGCGCACCGTTTTTCATAGGGCAACGAGAAATTTTCAAAAGTCAACGAGTTTTGAAAAATACTCCATGAGTATTTTGAAATACTCGGCCACTATTGAAGAAGTCGGGCCTTAACGCTTGGATCTATATCTTTGTCGGGGATGATTAGGAACATCAGGATATTCCTTCTCTATCTTTTCCGCTAACCTTGGTAGTACTTTATTTAGGTATTTTAGATAGGCTGCACCTCAAAAAAATGCAAATAAATTTGCATTTCCGTTCGGTTTGCACTATCTTTGTCCCCATGAAACGGAAGGTGGTGACGCTGATACTCATAACGCTGACGGCGGTTCTGACAGCCGGTGCCCAGCAGACGGCCGACTGGGAACGGTGGCTGATGATGGTGATGAGTCCAGAGGACGAACTGGAAGAAGACTGGGAGGAACTGCTCATAGAACTGCAAGAGCTGGCACTGCAACCACGCGACATCAACCGAATGACACGAGAGGAGTGGGAAGCGCTACCCTTCCTGACACCACGACAGGTGGAGCAGTTGGTGGAGTATCGCGAACGCTACGGTCCGATGAAGTCGATGAACGAGCTGCGCATGCTGACGGCCATCGAAGAGCCTCAACGACAGTTGCTACAACGTTTTTTCTATATAGGCGAAGAGGAACAGCAGGGATTCCCGTCACTGGAGCACATCACCCAGTATGGTCGTCATGAGCTGATGGCCTATGCCCGTATTCCCACACATGAGCTGAAGGGCGACAACGGAAACTATCTCGGCTATCCTTACAAACACTGGCTGCGCTACCAGTTCAGTTATAATGACTATGTGAAGGCAGGCATAGTGGGCTCTCAGGATGCTGGCGAGCCCTTTTTCGCCAACAAGAACACGATGGGTTATGACTTCTATTCCGTCTATGTGCAGGTGAACCACTGGCGACAGGTGGAGACGGCGGTCATTGGTAAGTATAAGGTATCGACAGGCTTGGGGCTGGTGATGAATAACGGCTTCACGCTGGGAAAGCTGGCCATGCTGACGCAACTGGGACGTAACGTGAAGACACTCAGGGCCCACTCCTCGCGCTCGACCGACTACATGCAGGGTGCAGCAGCCACCGTGAGGCTGGGCGAGGGACTTACGGCCACCGCCTTCGTGTCGTATCGTCCACTGGACGCTACGCTGAACAGCGACGGTACGGCACGTACACTGGTTACCGACGGCTACCACCGCACACGGACGGAAATGGCCAAGAAGAACAACACCCACGCTGCCGAGACGGGTGTGAACCTGCGCTACCAACTCGGGCGAATACATCTGGGCGCCACAGCCCTCTATAGTCATCTGGACCGTCGGCTGCAACCGTCCAAGACACAGCTCTATCGTCGGTACCAGGCTCAGGGAAACAACTTCCTGAACGCCAGTATCGACTACAGCTATCTGAGTCAGCGACTGACCTTGAGTGGCGAGACGGCCATTAACAAGGATGGTGCCCTGGCCACACTGAACAGTGCCGGCATACTACTGGCCGACGGACTGTCGCTGCTGGCTGTGCAGCGGTTCTACAGCTACCGCTACACAGCGCTCCACGCCAACGCACTGAGCAACGGCGGACAGGTGCAGAACGAGAGTGGCGTGCTGGTGGGACTGACGTGGACACCCACACCACGCTGGCGATTCATGGGCTATGGCGACTACAGCTATTCGCCCTGGGCACGCTACCGCATCTCGCAGTCGTCGCATGCCAAGGACTATCTGATACAGATGACCTTCAGTCCGAAGAACTGGACATTGGCCACCCGCTACCGACTGCGCCAGCGGCAACGCGACAAGGCCGACAGTAAGACCTTGGAGGACTACGACCAGCACACCATCAGACTGTGGGCCGACTGGCAGAACGGTGGACGCTGGAGCACCCACACACAGATAGACCACACCACGATCAATGCCCACGACCGTGGTTTCATGATAAGTCAGAACGTGGGCTATCAGATGGCGAAACTGCGGCTGAGTGCCGGCTTCGGCGCCTTCGACTGCGATAGCTACGACAGTCGTGTGTACCTCTATGAGCCAGGACCGCTCTACACCTTTGGCGTCAACCAGTTCTCTGCCAGGGGCGTACGCTACTGGCTCATGGCACGCTGGCAGCCAAACCGTCACCTGATGCTGACGGCAAAGGTGGGCACCACCGACAGGCAGGATGCTGACCTTGCCAGTTCTGATGCGGAACCAATGTCTGCCGGTGCAGTGACCGATATTGATGTGCAGCTGAAATGGCGCTTCTGACAGAAAAAAATCAGCCAAGATATTGCATAATCAGAAAAAAGCAGTATCTTTGTGGCGATAATCGAGTACTAAAAACCAAGAACTAAACGCAGATGAGGAAGATATTTCTACTTATGCTCCTGACGGCTACCATTGGCCGTGCACAGGGCGACTTGCGCCTGAACGATCTGGAATACTTCGAGCGCCAAGGTGTCAACGTGCTGGTGTTCAGCAACAGCTTCAACGGTGGCTTCAACGACGAGAAGAACTCAGGCATTGAGATTATCCATCACGGCGTGCGCACCGTTCAGGGTGGTGCTGTGCGTCTGAACAATACCCCTGAGCAGTGGGACCTTGTGCCCAAGATGACCAGTCGCAAGGTGGACAAAGAGAAACAGAGCATCGAGGTAAGCCTGCGCTACGACGACTACGACTTCGACAGTCGCGTACAGGTTACTGCCAAGGGTAAGGCTGTAGAGATTGCCGTCTTCCTTGACAAGCCCGTACCTGAGAAACTGGCTGGCGAGGCTGGCTTCAACATAGAGTTCCTGCCGTCGCAGTATTGGCTGAAGACGTTCCTGATGGACGGACGGCTGAACCGCTTCCCACGCTATGCCACCAGTCAGACCATCACGCGACCCAATAGCGAGAAGCCCCGTCAGTTCAAGGGGTTCAAGACCTATGATGACCGTGGCACCAACCGTTTTGTGGACCCCCTGCCTCTGGAGACGGGACATAGCCTCACGGTGGCTACCGACGACCCCTCGCGCATGATTCGCATCAGCAGCGAGGATTCGGAATTGAAACTCTACGATGGACGCATGCTCGCCCAGAACGGCTGGTTTGTACTGCGCAGTGTGCTACCGAAGGGCAGGACGGGCAAGGTCATCACCTGGACGGTGGAGCCCCATGCCATCCCGAACTGGATTCGTGAGCCGAACATAGGCTTCTCGCAGGTGGGATATATTCCTGAACAGCCCAAGGTGGCCGTCATCGAGCTTGACAAGAGCGACAAACCACTGCAGACCGCTTCGCTACTGCGCATAAAAGAAGATGGCACACGCGAGGTGGCCTATAAGGGTGCTATCAAGACGTGGGGACCTTACTTTAAGTATAACTATGTGAAGTTCGACTTCTCCGAAGTGCGCGAGCCTGGTGTCTACTGCATCCAATATGGCGACACGAAGACCAACGACTTCCTGATAGATGAGCACGTGTACGACAAGATTACCGATGCAACGACAGATGTATGGGTGCCCATCCACATGAACCATATGTACGTGACCGAGGGCTATCGCACCTGGCACGGTGAACCGTTTAAGGAGGGCTATCTGCAGGCTCCTGAGAGCGACCACTTCGACCTGCACCGTCAGGGCGCACAGACAGAGACGAAGTACAAACCACTGGAGCTGATTCCGGGCCTGAACGTCGGCGGATTCTTTGATGCTGGCGACTTCGACATTGAGACGGGCTCGAATATCAATGTCGTTCAGAACTTCATCCGTGCCTGGGAACTCTTCAAGCCACAGCGCGACGAGACCTTCGTCAGTCAGGAGCAGCGCTATGTCGACTTGCACCGTCCAGACGGAGTGCCCGATATCCTGCAGTTCATTGAGCATGGTGTGCTGAACCTCGTAGCACAGGCAGAGCAGATAGGACACATGGCTTCGACGCTCTCGAACTCAGTGCTCGACAACTACCACCATCTGGGTGATGCGGCAAGCATTACCGACGGCCTGCACTATGACCCGAGTCTGAAACCCTATGAGGTGAGTGCCGACGGTAAGCGCTCTGGCACACCCGACGACATGTGGGCCTTTACGACACGCAATCCAAATCTGGACCTGCAGGCAGCTGGCGTCTTCACCTCAGCGGCACGCGTGCTTCGCGGCTATAACGACGAACTGGCCGACAGGGCACAGAAGCAGGCCGACCGTCTGCGCAAGGAGGCCCAACAGCTGATGGCCCAGCGACGCCCCCGCAACAGACAGGCTGAGGCCGATAACGACTGGCTCACAGGTACTGGCGACGGAAACTACCGGAACGTTGCCCGCAATCTGCAGACCATGCTCGACTCCATACCGATGAAGGACGAGGCCTACAAGCAGAAGCTGCGCCCAGCCGTTCAGCAATACGCTGAATACATTAAGAGTTTTGACACACAGAACCCCTATGGCGTGCCCATCGGCTTGGGAAACTGGGCTGGCGTCAATGCAGTGCTGAACTTCGGTATCACGGTCAACTATGCACACATCTACTACCCCGACATCGTCGGCAAGGATGAAATCTACCGCGTAGCCAACTGGCTCTATGGCTGCCATCCATACCATAACTATTCGTTCGTGGCCGTTGTAGGCGCAACCCGTCCGAAACAAGTGTTCTATGGCAATAACCGCGCCGACTTCTCGGCCATCCCCGGCAATGTGGCTCCCGGACTGCTGTTCCGTCAGCCAGACCACTTTGAGAACTATGATGACTGGCCCTTCCTTTGGGGACAGAATGAGGGTACCATCGCCGGCAACACCCAGTATATCATCTTTGGTTCGGCATTCAAGAATATTGTAACAAAAAACACTCATTAATTATAACGGAAGAATATGAAAAGACTTATTGTACTGACGGCTCTGGCTGCACTGTTTGTGATGCCCGGCTGCTCGCAAGAGAAGAAATCACCGTCGTTCGACGAAGTACTGAACACCCGTCGCAGCATCCGCAGCTACGATGCATCGAAGAAGATCAGCGAGAGCGAGGTGCGTGAGCTTCTGAAGGCTACACAGGAGGCTCCCTCATGGGCCAACCAGCAGCCCTCGAAATACTATGTGGCCATTAGCCCCGAGAAGGTGGAGGCCGTGCAGAATCTGGTGGGTGGCAATAAAGACCGCATCAAGAATGCACCTGTGCTCATCGTCTCAACCTTTGAGCGTGGCAAGTCGGGCTTCTTCGGCAATAATCCCACCAACGAGGTTGGCGATGGCTGGGGAGCCTACGACAATGGCTTGAGCAACTGCTATCTTGTGCTGAAAGCACGCGCCATGGGTTTCGACACTCTCATCATGGGTATGCGTGAAGGGGATAAGCTGCGCCAGCTCTTCAATATTCCCGAGAACGAGACGGTGATGGCCGTCATTGCACTGGGCTATCGTGACGGAGAGCCTCGTAAACCCATACACAAGAACCTGGACGATATCGCCAAGTTCTATTAAGAACAGGAATCATTCCTTGAAAAAGGATTAGCCAAGCAGGCGCTGATAGATGCCGGCGACCTGTGCGGCAACATCGGAACCCTCGAAACGACGGATATACTCTTGTGACCGCAGGATGCGCTCTTCGCGTCCTGTGGTTCCGTGTAGTGTCTGAAAGATGGATGCTGCCATACCCTGGACGTCATGAGGAGCCACGTAAAGTGAGTCGGGGCCACCAGCCTCCTCAAGACAGGAGCCTGTGCAGGCCACAACGGGCAGACCACTGCTGATGGCCTCGATAATGGGAATGCCGAAACCCTCGTAGACGGAAGGATAGACGAACGTCTCGGCTTCATGATAAAGCACGTTCAAGTTGTTATCGCTGACACCGTGAAGCATGTGGACACGCTGGCCGAGTCCTAAGCGCCAGGCCTCTTTCAACATCTTTTTTGAATAGTCTGTCGATTTGCCGACAGCTACCAGGTGTATGTGTTCCGGCAGACAGGAAAGGGCACGGATGGCCAGTCCTATATTTTTCCGTTGCTCAATAGATCCCACACTCAGGATGAAAGGCCCCGTCAGTCCGTATTTGTGTCTGACCTCGGCAATACGGTTAGGAGCCACGCTGACGGAAAAACGCGGCGAACAGCTCTGATAGACAACGCTGATGCGGCTTTCATCGACATCGCCCAACTCCATAATGTCGCGCTTGGTACACTCGCTGATGGCAATGATATGGTCGGCTTCGCGAACGGTCTGACGGAACTTACGCTCGTAGATCTTCGTGTCTATCCAATGGTAGAACTCCGGATGACGCATAAAGATAAGATCGTGGATAGTGACAACGCTCTTGATGCCACTTCGACGAATGCCTATGGGCAGCTCGCCTGACAGTCCATGATAGAGCTGCACACCATCGCGCTGCAGTTGTGAGACGATGTCACGACTGCGCCAGTAGTTTTTCCTGATTGAGGTGAGAGGCAGGAGACGATAGGTGAGAGACGTGCTGTTGGGGTAGCAATAGCAGAGATTGTCGCGCTCGCTCACCTGACGGCGAAGATCATCATGGCCTGCATCAGGAGCATAGAGACGTAACAGCAAATCATCACGCTGCGCCAGGTCGTTGACCAGCGTCCGTCCGTAGCTACCCAGTCCAGTCCTGTTACGGACTATGCGTTTGGCATCGAAGCCAATAATCATCTTGCCCATCATAATTATGCGGCAAAGTTACAAATTTTTCTTGAGATAAGCGGCTAATTCTTATTTTCTTTGTACCTTTGCACCCAATAAAATGCATTTTATGGAAAAAGAACTGAATTATCTGGACAGGAACGAATTCAATTTCGAGCCTAGTCAGAAGGTCGTTGACGCCATTCGCAACTTCGACCCTAAGACGCTGTGCTTCTATACCCGCATCTATGATCAGGGTAAGAAGAGTGTGGTTTCCGTCCGTTTGAGCGAGATTTACAACGTACCTGAAGAGCAGGTACTGCTGGCCTATGGCGGCGAAGATATCCTGAAGAACGCCATCCATTATTACTTGATGAAAGGGGATAACAAGAAAATCCTGATACCAGAGTTCTCTTGGTGGTATTACAACAAAGTGGCCAGCGAGTGCTACGGTACTTTCGAGATGTACCCTCTACATGAGCAGGAGGACACTTTTGCCTATGATGTGGACGAGGTTATCGAATACACCAACCGCATCCATCCTCGCATGCTGCTACTGGCATCACCCAACAATCCCACCGGCAACAGTCTGACACCGGAGGAGATTGGTCGTATCATGGAGAACATTCCCGATGACACGATGGTGCTCATTGATGAGGCTTATGCCAGCTTCATTACTAGTGACACCGACTACATTGCTCCGTTGGTGAACAAGTATGCAAACCTGATTATCTCGCGTACACTGTCGAAGTTCTACGGACTTCCCGGCCTGCGCTGCGGCTTCGGATTTATTGGTGCCGGTCACGATCACTTCGTGAGCTACATCAACAAGTACCTGGGCTACAACCGCTTCTCTGAGGCTGTGGCACTGGCTGCCCTTGATAGCGACGAGCACTACCGCCGTGTGGCCGATGACATGGAGTGGGGACGACAGCTCTATAAGAAGTCGCTGGACAACCTGCCCGGCTTCAAGGTTTACAAGTCGGTGGCCAACTTCATCCTCATCAAGTATCCCGTAGAAATCAAAGAGCGCCTGCAGAAAGAACTGGCAGACCAGAACTACAAGATAAAGTTCATGACCGACAAGGGACTGGAGTCGTGCCTGCGTATTACCTTAGGTCGTAAGGAACAGACACAAACCGTTGTTGACACTATTCTCCGCTGCCTATGATTGGAGTCATCTTAGCTGCCGGCATGGCCAAGCGATTGCGTCCACTGACCGACACGAAGCCCAAATGCCTGTTGGAAGTCGGCGGACGGACGCTGCTGCAGCGCACTGTTGATGCCATGCATCAGGCTGGTATCACGGAGTTTGTGGTCGTTACTGGTTATCGTGGCGGAATGATTCGCGACTTCCTCACGCTTCATTATCCACACTTCACGATACACTTTCTGGACAACGTTGACTACGAGCACAACAACAACATCTACTCGTTATGGATGGCCGGACAGGTGGTTCGTGGCCAGGAGTTCCTGCTGATGGACAGCGACATCCTCTGCGACCCGGAAGCTGTTGCAACAGTGGCCAGACAGAATGTCTCGGCTCTGGCAGTAAACCGTCATGAATTGGGCGAGGAGGAGATGAAGGTCGTGGTTGACGGCAATATGCAGATTACGGAAATCAGTAAGACCTGCCAACCTGAGGATGCCATGGGCGAGAGTGTGGGCATCGAGAAAATGACTGCTGACTACAGCGAGGCGCTGTTCTGCGAACTCGACCAGATGATAGAGCAGGAAGGCCTCATCGACATCTTCTATGAACGTGCCTTTGAGCGCCTCATCCCGCAGGGACACACCTTTAAGGTGGTTGACACCACCGAGTTGTTCAGCTACGAACTTGACACACCCGAAGATTTCAGTAACGCCACAGCATTATTGCCAGCTCACCTTCTGTGATATGAAGATCTTTGTGATACACCCTGATAAATTCAAGGCACGCGGCGAACACATCGACTGCATGCTGAAGGGTATGGACTACGAGTTCATCAGCGAAGGCCATGATGAGCAGCAGATAGCGGCCTATATTGATAAGTATCTGTGTGACGGACGTGAACAGCTTCACCGGCCTGTGCCGCGTGCATTGTGTACCATTTCACATCTATTGGCCTGCGAGAGAATTGTGGCCGACGGGCTGGAGGGGGCACTGATACTCGAAGACGACATCGTGCTGCATAAGAACTTCTTGCTCCGTTTTGAGCAGAGTATCAAGGAATACCGCGAGCACTACGCAGACAAGAATGTGCTCATCTCCTATGAAGACAGTTCGCTGAAGTTCGTTCCCCGCAGCCAGCGAGAAAAAGGGCGTATGCTCTATCAGGCTATGAAGGGACGTATGGCAGGAGCTTACTTCATCAACCACCATGCGGCGAAAGCCATTCTTGAACGGCTGAACAAGCAGCGCAGCGACTTGGCCATCGACCTCTATCACTATGAGCTGATTAAAGAAGGGTTCCTGCTCTGCCTGTGGTGTCAGCCAGCACTGGCCACGCAGGGCTCGTTCACGGGTCAGTTCCCGTCTGCATTGTCATCAAGGAAAGACAGGATGATAGCTTTCAACTGGTGGCTGAAGAAGAATTACAAGCAATCACTCTATTGGTTCAGATAATAAAAGGAAAAGGATATGGCTGCTTACGATATTGACGCCCTTCATCAGCGTATTCTACGCATCCTCATGGCTGTCGACAAGACATGCCGGGAGCATGACCTGCGCTACTACATCTGGGCAGGCACTATGATTGGAGCCGTGCGCCACAAGGGCTTTATTCCTTGGGATGACGATATCGACATCGCCATGCCCCGTCCTGACTACGAAGCGCTTATCGCCCACTGCAAAGAGTGGCTACCACAGCCTTATGAGTTTGTATGTGCTGAGAACGATGCCGCCTATCCTCTGCCTTTCGGTAAGATACAAGACGCCAGCACTACACTTATCGAGCGTCTGCATCTGCGCTATCTTGGAGGAGTCTATATTGACGTGTTCCCCATTGATGCTGTGCCGACAGGAACCATCCGTCGCAAATGGCATTTTGCTGCTTACGAATACTGGAAACGCGTACTCTACCTTATTCATCGTGATCCCTATAAGCATGGACATGGACTTTCTTCGTGGCTGCCACTGCTTTGCCGCAAACTCTACACGATGGAAGGTGTGCAACGAAAGATTCGTCGTCTGCTGATGAAGTACGATTACGAGCAATCGGCACTGGTGGCCGACTACGACGACGGACATCATGGGGCTATGCCAAAGGCGGTGTTAGGAACGCCTACACCTTATCATTTCGAGCAAGAGACCGTGTTAGGCGTTGAGCAGTACGACACCTATCTCAGCCATAAGTATGGCGACTACATGACCATTCCCGATGGCGACCACCAGCGTCAGCATAACTTCCATGTGCTGGACTTTGAAAAGTCCTATAAAGACTACAACGTATGAGTTTCAATCTTGAGAGCGAGGAACGTAACGGATTCCTCATTTCGCATGAAATGAAAAAGGTGTGGCAGGCAGAAATAGACCTGCTGCAACAGTTACTTGACGTATGTCAGGAGCATCACCTTCGTGTGTGGGCCGATGGTGGCACGTTGCTCGGTGCTGTGCGTCATCATGGTTTTATTCCCTGGGATGATGATATCGATGTGTGTATGCCGCGTGAAGACTATGACCGTCTTATCGAACTTGGCCCAGCCGTGTTCAGTGAGCCCTACTTTCTGCAGTCAGCCTATAGTGATAAGGGGTATAGCCGCGGACACGCACAGCTACGCAACTCAGCAACAGCAGCCATACGACCATCAGATAGTTACCGTCCCTTCAATCAGGGTATTTTCGTGGATATATTCCCCATAGATGCGGTGCCCGATGACACTGCAACGCTGAAGGAGACCTTACGTAGTGTAAGACGTACGCTGCGTTTCCTGAAAGCCAAGGATACGTCTGTTTTCATCTCGGGACGCTGGGGATTGGTATTCCGCAAGATATGTGCCAAGCGAGCCGTTAGCCGGAAAGGGTTTACAACCATTTTCCGTGAGGCAGAGGACAAGCTGCGCACGGTTGGTCCCTCTGATAGCCGTTATGTGGCAGAATTGGGCTTCAGTGGTGATGATATCCTCTTCGAACGTAGTATCTTTAACGATACCGTTTGGCTGCCCTTCGAGCATATCAGCATACCTGCTCCCACCGGCTATGACCTTATGCTGCGCACACAGTACGGTCCAGACTATATGACCCCTCTACAGGCACCATCCTATCATGGTGAACTGATATTCGACACAGAACGCAGCTATCTGGAGCTGCTGCCACAGGTTCAGCGTCATTACCGCCAATCGCAGATTAAAAAACTATTTGGAATAAAATGAGAATTGTCGTAGCACCCGCGTTTCAACAGCATACTGCTTTCATCAGTCAGATTCCCAGATTGATGGAACAGGGGCAATGCGAGATTGTTTACGACAAGCGAAATCTGGTTGCACGCTTCCGTCACGAAGGGTTGACCTTTATGGTGAAACGCTTCAAACGCGTTAATTTTGTGCAACAGATAGTATATTCTTTCTTTCGTGCTACGAAGTGTGAACGTGCCTATCGTTTTGCTGGTCAGTTCTTGCAACGTGGTATTGCTACGCCCCAGCCCATAGCTTATTTGGAAGATTACCGGTGTGGGCTCTTTACCACAGGCTATTTTGTCAGCGAAGAGGTGGAAGGTACCGAGACTCACCTGCTGTTACGCGAGGTTCAACAGTATCCGTCGCAACTGGCACAGGCAGTGGCTCAACAGATAGTATTGATGCATAGCAAGGGTATCCTGCATGGCGATTTGAACTTGTCGAATTTCTTGTGTACAGAGGATACAGAGGGCTATCATTTCATGATGATAGACACCAACCGTTCGAAGTTTTGCAACGGATACCCCACAGATGAACAGTGCTTAGACAATCTGATACGTCTCACCCACCGTCGCGACCTGTATGAGGATATCATCCGTCGCTATGCCCTCCTGCGTGGCTGGGATGCCGACAGCACGGTTTGCAAGGCACTGTCCCTGCTTGACCATTTCGAGAATAAGAAAATCCGTCTATAGCCCTTACAGTGCTTACAGCTTACAGCGTTGCAATCGCTTGTTTGATTGCTTCGGCAAAGTATTCGCCGTTAGCCAACCGTTCACCGACTTTAGCCACATTATTCTTCATTCTTTCCAAATCCTCAACAGTCATCTGCTGAAGCTTCTGCTCCAGTTCATTGATGGAGCCAATGGTAATACCGATACCTTCCTGTTCGATGATAGGTGCTACTGCAGCCTCACGCCAGATGATGACAGGCAGGCCGGCACGCAGATAGAACGACACCTTGTGGGGACTATTATAGCGCAAGTACTCGCCGAAGTCGCCTTGACAGGTGTTCAATGAATCACCATCCCACACCAGTCCGAAATCACCGTCAGCTGAGCGGATAAACTCATCAGCAGGCGTAAAGGGATAGCAGACGGCATGCGGGGCTTCAGCGATGCCGGGCAGTCCGTTGGCATTGCCATAAATATGAAGGTCGAAATTCTCGGCTGTACGTGCGAGTTCCAATAAATAGGAGTTCTTACGCATGACCAACGCTCCGGCATAGACCAAAGCCCAGCGATGCGCCTCTGTATTTTGTGGCTTCGGTGCCGGCGAAGCCTCCGAACGGTAGTCGAAAAGCCCGAGAGCCCCCATGGGGCACTGTAGTCCTTTCTCTTCTAGCCATTGTTTCATGGCCTCGTTGGAGGCAATGATATAGTCACCCTTGCTGAGTCTGTTCAGTTCAGTCTCCAGTGTGATGCGCTTGCGGTGGAGCGCCATGAGGTCGTGGATAATGACCACCACCTTGGCCTTTCTGAGATGAGCCACCTGACAGATGAAAGTGAAATATTTCTTGACGGGATATTGCAGCAGTAAGACGTCGTCGTGACGGAGGCAGAACACCATCTTGACGATGCCTATCAGGTTGAGCAGGAATGCCACCACCTTATTATTATAAAAGGTAGTGGGCAATCCCAGATTCACAGCGCCCATCTGTCTCAGTGTACACTCGATATCAGTCTTAGCCTTATTACCAGCCCCCGAAAGGCCATAGTAATTTCTGGAGAGGAAACAAAGTCGGCTCATAGAATTCTATTTGTTGGTGAGGTTGAAGTAGCGTTGTAGTACGAGCAAGGAGATGAGGCGTTCGCGCTTCTGGTCGCGGAACTGATCAATATACTCATGAGCATGGTCGATGATGCGCTGAGCCTCATCGGGATGGTCTATATAGTACTGCAGTTTCTCCTCGATATCGCTGAAGTCGGGCTTAATCTCAATATAGTGATAGTCGGGTTTCAGTGTGCCTTCCATAAACCACGTCTCACAGGTAAGAGGGGGCGTAACAGCAATCGAGTTTGATGACATCACCCACTTCAGGTTTGAGGCCACATCATTGCCTTCGAGCGACATGATGAACTTATAGTCAAGATGTTCGCCAATAGTCAACTTCTCAGAATGCCACTGAGGATATTGATGTCCGACAGCTCCGATGTCGAACATAGGATGTCCATAGAATCGGTTGGCAAACTCTAAACGGTTCATCTTTACATGATTGTCCTTACGCCCTGTCTGCTGGCCAATCTTACCGCGAAAGATAGCCACATTTTTTTTCTCGGAGAACGGCTTTTTATCCTTGACGAAGAGGAAATGGCGCACTTTCTCAAGATTGAGCATCACGTTGCAGGAGTTGTCCTCATGGATGGGACGGCTCTTTACGATACTTGGCAGGTCGAGGGCATAGTCCACATCGCCCGATTTCAGAATCCAGCGCAGATGTTGATTGAACCAGCGTGCATACTCCATCGCGTCGTAGTAATAGACCGACTGACTCGTCATCGGCTGCTGTCCTATCTCGACAGCCTGACGCAACCACTCCTCACGATCATAGGGAGTATCTGCCAACAGCTTGCAGTAGTAGTCCACACGCTGCAGGATATACTCCTTGTCTGGACGCTGATCCAATTCTGCCAAAACTTGCTCCAGCCGACTGTTGAGCCAACTCTTCGGCCATTTCTGGCGAATAACGTTCTTGATATAATACACGAACTTCGGATTCTTACCGCTGTTCAGGGTGTAATAAATCTTACGTGACAGACCTTGTTTGCTCATATTGTTTCTACGCTTTGTCGTTTTCTATCGTTGTCATATCCTCTCTCTTCCGCTTCCAGCGGTTGTGTGTCCACAAATAGAAGGCCGGTTGTCGGCAGATGCTCTCTTCGAGCATTTGGAAGAAGCGGCGAGTAATGTCGTTTTCGGCTTCTTGTGAAGCATGGGCCGACAACAGACGGAAATGGCACACATAATGTCCCCTGCTGGGGCGACTCATATCAACATAGAAGACAGCATCGTCCACCTTGCGCATGATACGTTCGCCTCCTGTGAAAACGGGCGTGTCGTGATTCAGGAACGGGAGCCACAGGTGGATGTTATCCCACTTGGGAGTCTGATCGCTGATATATCCGAAAAGAGAGCGACGGTTCTCTTGCCGATATTCCACCAGATAACGCAGAATATGCTTCTTCTTAATGCATACACCACCATGTGACGAACGTATATCTATGAAGAGCCAGTCCATCGGGTCGTTACGCAGCGGATGATAGATAAGCCCCATCACTGCTTCCGGATGACGATGGAAGGCTAACCCTGTAGCTGAGAGCCATTCCCAGTTGCAGTAGTGTCCCAAGATGGCAGCACAGTCCTGCCCGTTGTCGAAACATTTCTCTAACTCCTCAACACCACGGAACTCAATGTGCTGCAATAGAGTCTTGTCTGATATACTCAAAAGTTTGAAGGTCTCGAATATATAATCGCAGAACCAGTGATAGAACTGTCGTTCAATCTTTTTCAACTCCGCAGGGCTCTTCTGAGGGAAAGAAGAAGAGAGATTCTTCCACACAATCTTACGCCTGTATCTGACGACATGATAGACGAGCAGATACAGCCCGTCGCTTAGCAGATAGAGCAGCCAGAACGGCAGCAGCGACAAGGCGTAGACTAGTCCATAAAGAAGATAGTAGATAAATCGATCCATCGCTATACTTTTTTGTCGTTATTCTATGGTCATGTGAAGCACCTTTTCCACAAGAGGAGCCATATCGTAATACTTGTATTCCGCCAGTCGTCCGCCGAAGATGACGTTAGCAGCTTTTGAACCCATTTCACGGTATTGCTCAGCCAATCGGTTGTTTCGCTCATCGTTCACTGGGTAAAAGGGTTCCATGCCAGGTTTCCACTCTGTTGGGTACTCGCGGGTGATAACGGTGTTCGGGCAGTCATAGACCGCCTGACCGAACATCTCGAAATGCTTGTGTTCGTGGATGCGGGTATAGGGGACTTCGGAATCGGTGAAGTTCATGACCGCATTGCCTTGATAGTTGGGAGTCGGCAGAATCTCCTGCTCGAATCGAAGAGAACGATAGTCAAGCCGCCCTAAGCGATAGTCAAAGAACTCATCAATCTGTCCTGTAAAGACAATCTTGTTGGCCAACCCCTCCCAGTAACTGCGGTCAGTAAAGAAGTCAGCATTGGTACGCGTCTCCACACCATCCAGCAGTTTGTTGATAAACAGCGTATAGCCGCCGATGGGTATTCCCTGATAGCTATCATTGAAATAGTTGTTATCATAGACAAAGCGCAGAGGTAGCCGCTTAATGATAAACGGCGGCAGTTCTGTACACTTGCGTCCCCACTGCTTCTCCGTATAGCCTTTGATAAGTGTTTCGTAGATGTCGTGTCCCACCAATAGCAGTGCCTGCTCCTCTAAGTTACGAGGGGCAGCAGCTCCTTCTTTCTCCAATCTTTGCATCACCTGCTGTCGCTGCTCTTCTATGACAGCCTTTGCTTCGGCAGGTGTTGTGACTCCCCACATCTGGTGGAAGGTGTTCATGTTGAATGGCAGGTTGTACTGCTTCCCTTTGTAGTTGGCAATCGGCGAGTTGGTGTAGCGGTTAAACTCTACGAGACTGTTCACGAACAGCCAGGTTTCCTTACTCGATGTATGGAAAATATGGGCACCATAGCGATGCACATTGATGCCTTCTACCTGTTCGCTGTAGATATTGCCGCCTAAGTGGGGTCTGCGGTCAATGACCAAACACCTGCGGCCAGCCCGATGGGCCCGGTAGGCAAACATAGAGCCAAACAGGCCTGCACCTACGATAAGGTAGTCGTATGCTCTGTGATGTTTCTGTTCTCCTGTCATCGGTTCTTTAAGTCGTTGGTGGTTACTTGCAGGATAGCTTTGTTGAGTCGCAGCAGACGTGCAGTATCAGGGCTCTGACTGATGGTTAGCTTTCGCATGTCGAAATCGTAGAGGATATGCCCGGTGCTGTCGATGAGCAGCTGTGCATTGTTATAGTTGTTGACAGCCGTCGGATAGTGGTAGCTCTTTGAGAGCACATCACGGCTGAAGGTGAATGCCTTGTGGCTGAGGTGCATCTGTCCGAGCAGTGTGGCTGGCAGATCAGTCTGGTTGCACAGTGCTTCGATGCGTCGGGGTTCTTTCACGGCACCACCCACCCACAGCATGGGAATGTGGTTCTTCAGTAGGGGCTTCGACTGGTCAATATCGCCATTGTTGATGCCGTGGTCAGCCAGCATGATGACGAGCAAATCTTTCCAGGCAGCAGTCTTCTTCAATGGTTCAATAAAGTTCCTCAGGCAATGGTCGAGATAAGCAAAAGCATTCTGCTTCTCGTCAGGATGCTGCTTGATAGGCACGTCCCAAGGCTCATGGCTACTCAGTGTGGAGTAGCCGATAAGGAATCGGCTGTTTTCTCCGTTCTTCTGTATCGTGTCGCTGAGTGTTGCAAAGGTAATATCATCGCGTACACCCCATCTAGCCGAACGTCGCTCTAAGGCCGTAAAGTCATCCATGCTGACAAGCTGTTCCCAACCCGTAGCCACAAGATAGCTGCGCATGTTGGTGAAGTTGATGTCACCACCATAGAGATAGCGGGTCTTGTAGCCTTCCTGCTGCAGAGAATGTGCTATGCTGGGCAGGGTGCGACTCTTCTCAGGCATCTTCATCACCGATAGAGCGGGGAACGATGGATAGCCACTCAGCGTACAAAGCGTACCTCGGTCTGTACGCCAAGAATTGGCGTAGCAATTGGTGAACCACACGCCCTCCTTCTTCAGTCGCTGAAGATAAGGCATCGCCGCTGCAAACTGCTCGCCGCAGCTCTCTAATAGAATGATGACAATGTTCGGGCGATCTGTGGTAAGCAACGTGTCCGACAGCTCTGTCTCCGTTGTATAAACTGGAGCCGTAAGGGTTGTTGCCTCATCATCGTCCATGAACTGATACTGGGCGGTATCTCCCATTGTGTGGCTCAGCGAGTAGAGGAAACTAAATACGGGATTGACTGCCGAGTGGTTCAGGAACTGGTTCTGCGAATAATATACCTGTCCGATGTTAGTCGTCGATTCACCGAAACCTCCACGAATGCCAATGACCATCAGCGGTATCATGAGAAGATAGAGCAGAGGCTCAGTAAGGCGATGACGAGATGGCTTGAACTGAGTACGCAGACACCCATATCCTAAATAAAACAGATAAGCTAATATGGCTAATATCACTAATCTGATTAGCAGATAGCCTGTCGAGACACTGGCAGCTGCCTCAGTCGGTGTCTCCAAATAGCTGAGGCAGGAGGCGTCGAGTTTAAACCCCCAGAAGGGGTAGAGGCTGGTGTCTGCCACAAAGGCAAGAGCAAACGCCACTGCAATAATCGCATAGTACAAACGGTACAGCCACCGGGGTACGTTAACCCATAAGGAAACGGCGACCAAAAGGAAGGGCAGTATAATGAAATAAAGTGCTGTGGACGAATCTAGTGAGAACCCGTGTCCAATGACGTCCATTACATCTGTCGCAGCGAAGGTGTGCCCCTCATGACTGAACAACATGAAAGCAACCTTAGCGAGGACAAACAGCAGGATTGTCAGCAGGTAGATTTTAAGCAGATAACCCAGTCGTTGTTTCATTAGCTCTGCATCTCGTGTAGTTTCTTATAGTAACCATCAGCGGATAGTAGTTCTTCATGAGTTCCACGCTCCACGATGCGACCATCATGAAGCACACAGATCTCGTCTGCATTCTTGATAGTCGATAGTCTGTGGGCAATGGCCACCGTCGTACGCGTCTTCATCAGTCGCTCCAAGGCGTCCTGTACCAGTCGTTCGCTTTCGGTGTCGAGAGCCGATGTGGCTTCATCAAGAATGAGGATGGGCGGGTTCTTCAGAATGGCACGCGCAATGCTGACACGCTGTCGCTGACCACCTGAGAGCCGACCGCCGCGATCGCCGATGTTCGTGTCGAATTGATGTTCAGAGGCCATGATGAAGTCGTAGGCGTTGGCAATGTGTGCGGCCTCCTCAATCTGCTCTTGTGTGGCATTGTCAACACCAAACGAGATGTTGTTCCTGAAGGAGTCGTTAAAGAGGATGGCTTCTTGATTGACGTTACCGATGAGTTGGCGCAAATCGTGAATGCCCAGTTCCTTGACGTTGATGCCGTCAATAAGCACTTCCCCTTCCTGCACGTCGTAATATCGGGGAATAAGATCAACCATCGTCGACTTTCCGCTGCCACTCTGACCGACGAGGGCAATGGTCTTGCCTTTGGGAATGACAAGGTTGATATCTTTCAGTACCCATGTCTCGCCATAACGGAAACTGACGTTCCTGAACTCTATCTGGTGCTCAAAGCTGGCGATATGCTTGGGCTGACCGACCTCTTTGATGGTGTTCTCGGCTTTCAGAATCTTGTCAATACGCTCCATTGAGGCCAATCCCTTAGGAATATTGTAGCCGGCTTTCGAGAAGTCTTTCAGCGGTTGGATGATGGAGTAGAGAATCACCATGTAGTAGATGAAGGTGGGACCAGTGATGGCCTGGTTCGTGAGCACCAGAATGCCTCCGAACCACAGCACGATGATAATCATCACTGTGCCCAAGAACTCACTCATCGGGTGGGCCATTGACTGGCGTATGTTCACCCGCATAATATCGTTGCGGTAGGCGGAGTTCACCTTGTCGAAACGAGTGTTCATCTTTTCCTCTGCACAGAAGGCCTTAATAATACGTAGTCCACCCAGTGTCTCCTCAACCTGACTCATGGTGTCGCTCCACAGGGCCTGCGCTGCAATGCTTTTGCGCTTCAGCTTACGTCCCACCAATCCCATGAACCAACCAAAGATGGGTACGAAGAAAATGGTGAATAGGGTGAGCTGCCAAGATACGAAGAGCAACGTGGAGAAGTAGACAACAATCAGTATGGGATTCTTGAACAGCATATCCAGACTTGACATGATGCTCGACTCCACCTCCTGAACATCACCGCTCATACGTGCAATGATGTCGCCTTTGCGCTCCTCCGAGAAGAAGCCTAAAGGCAGGGCTGTTATTTTCTGATAGAGCTGGTTGCGAATATCACGTACCACACCCGTTCGGATGGGGATGATGGTAGCCGACGATGCAAAGTAGGCACCCGTCTTCAGAGCAGTAGTAAAGGCTAGGAACAGACCTATAAACAGGAGTGTTGTCGTCTGTCCGTATTCGGCTATCAGTCCTGTGACGTAATAGTTCAGGTTGTTCATCAACACGGACTGTACGTTGCCCCAGTCCCATGCCATCAGACTGGTGGCGGCTTCAGCATCACCTGTCTGGAAGAGTATTTGCAGGATGGGGATGAGTGCTGCAAACGAGAAGATGTTGAGCACTGCCGAGAGGATGTTGAAGATGACGGACAACACCAGATATTTCTTGTAGGGCGGCACGAAGCGCCTCAGTACACTCAGGAACTCCTTCATAGTCAATGACTATTCGTTATCAGTTTGGCAGGCAGTACCGAATAGGGTGGCGCTAGTGCTGCCAGTAATCTTGACGCGTACGGTCTCGCCGATGTGGTGACCGGCTTTGTCGAATACCACCATTTTGTTCTGCTCCGTACGTCCGCAGAGCTGCTCACGGCTACGCTTGGAGAAACCTTCCACGAGCACATCAAACTCCTTGCCCTCGTCCTTCTTATTCTGCTGGGCAGAAATCTCCGTCTGCAGGGCAATAAGCTCGTTCAGTCGGCGAATCTTCTCCTCCTCAGGCACATTGTCAGGCAGGTGCTTCGAAGCATAGGTGCCAGGACGTTCGGAGTATTTGAACATAAAGGCGGAGTCGTACTGCACCTCACGCATCAGGTCGAGCGACAGCTGGTGATCTTCCTCCGTCTCTGAGTGATAGCCTACGAAGATGTCTGTTGACAAGGCGCAATCGGGAATGATACGGCGAATAGCGGCCACGCGGTCAAGATACCACTCGCGGGTGTACTTACGGTTCATGAGCTTCAAAATACGGTCGGAACCGCTCTGTACGGGCAGATGGATATGCTTGCACACATTCGGCATCTCGGCGATGACCTTCAGCGTCTCGTCACTCATATCCTTCGGGTGACTGGTAGTGAAGCGTATGCGCAACTCTGGTGCTTCTTCGGCGACCTTGCGCAGTAATGCCGGAAAATCCAGACATTCCGGATTATCCGGAAGGGAGAAAGAATTCACATTCTGTCCTAACAGCGTTACCTCTTTGAAACCACGGTCGCGCAGGTCGCGAACTTCTTTCAAGATGCTTTCCACATCACGGCTACGCTCGCGTCCTCGGGTGTAGGGCACAATGCAGTAGTGACAGAAGTTGTTGCAACCACGCATAATGCTGACGAAGCCACCAATCTTATGTCCCAGACCAATACGTTGCGGCACAACATCCCGATAAGTCTCTGTTGTCGACAGCTCAACGTTCATGGCTTTGTGTCCCAACTCGCACTGCGCAATAAGGTCGGGCAGACTCATATAGGCATCAGGGCCAGCTACGAGGTCGGCACCATATTTCTCAAGCAGATCCTTTTGGACACGCTCAGCCATACAACCCAGCACACCAATAATCAAGGTGTTATGGGATGAACTTGGGGAGTTTGACTTTTCCCTTTGTCGGCGCAAAGCATTCAGAGTCTCCAAACGATGGATGATTTTCTGCTCTGCATTGTCGCGTACCGAGCAGGTGTTCAGGAAAACGGCATCGGCCTCTTCAAGGACCTCTGTCGTCTCGTATCCAGCCATCTGCATCACCGAGGCGACAACCTCGGAATCGGCCACGTTCATCTGGCAGCCGTATGTCTCAATCAACAGTTTTTTCATCTTTTTATGTTATTTGGGTGCAAAGGTACAAAATAAATCATAATTCACAATTCATAATTCACAATTATTACGTATCTTTGCAGCCTGAAAATGAAACGTTTGGCTATTTTTCTTCTCATGAGCTGCGCCGTCAGTGTGCAGGCATTGGCCCAGACTGATGCCGACGACCCTGCCTTTGTGCCTACCGTGAAGGTGGGAAAAGTGCTTGATCGCGGCGATAGCATTCAGTATATGGAACTCTCCAATGTCTATGTCTATCCACCACTTGAGTTCAAGAGTCAGCGCCAACAAGAGTCCTATATGCGTCTGGTGAAGAACGTGAAGGCCGTACTGCCTATCGCCAAGGACGCACGCTATCTGTTGGTCGAGACGGCTGAGTTTCTGGAGACACTGCCAAACAAGAAGGCCAAGGAGGAACATATGAAACGTGTGGAGGCCAGCATCCTCAAGGAGTACAAACCCAAGATGAAAAAACTCACCTATTCACAGGGCAAGTTGCTCATTAAACTTATTCACCGCGAGTGCAACTCCTCGAGCTACGAGGCCATCCAGGCCTTTATGGGTCCTGTGCGTGCCGGCTTCTGGCAGGTGTTTGCTTGGACTTTCGGCGCCAGCCTGAAGAAGACCTACGACCCCGAAGGTACCGACCGTCTTACTGAGCGTGTGGTACTGATGGTGGAAGCAGGACAAATCTGACTTCCCTTAGTTGATTTTCGATGTCATCGGCGAGCGCACACCTTTATAGCTGTGCAGATAAGCCTTGGCCGAACCAAAACTCAGGAACATATCCAATCGCACAGGGATATGGTTCTGGTCATCGGTGACATAAAAACGAATCAACTCGTGGATACCGTCTTTCTCGCGCTCATAGAATGAAAAGACAAGACAGCGGAACTTCTCCTTCGTAGCGTCTATCTTGAAGTTTTCCTTGCCACGATAGGTAAGCCATGAGTTGCTTATTTTGGTGGCATCACTAATAGGCATCGCTATCTTGTCTCCCTTCTTGAGCGAAGAGGCATCAAAGTTACGGGCACGGAGGAAGATAGACATCATGTCGTAGATGCAGTCCTTGTAGCGCGACTCCTTCCACTTATGTTCGCCTCTGTGTGTGATAGCATGCTGCTTCAGCTTACAAGTGTTGTTGGGATAGCTATACCAAAGCTCATCCACATAATAGCGTTTCCCCTCTTTCGCTCCTTTTCGGAAGTAAAGCGGCGAGAGATTGGTGCTGCAATATGAGAGCAGTGTATCACGCATTGTGAAGAATTTGTCAAGCTTCGGGTTACCGCCAGTCACGAGACTGGCCTTATAGGCGGGCTGTCCCTGATAGGTGGTCTTATCAGTATTCATCGTGGCCTTGCCTACCTTCACCCACACGAACTTCCAGTTAAAGAATAAATCGTAGGTCAAGCGCTCGCCGCCTTGAAAAGCCTTGTTCTCAATGCCGCACTGTGACTGTGCCTGTGCTTCGCTAAATGACAAGCAACAAACGACAATTGCCAAACTTAGCAATAGTATCTTTCTCATAATCTAATTCCAGTTTTGTCTTGTATGTATTGTATACCCAACTGCTTGGCACGTTGAGCATTACGATTCTGCAACTTACGCTCTTTGTCAGCCTTCTGTTTGGTGATGGCCTCTGGCTTTTGGCGATAGCGTGGCGTAGCACTGATATTCCACGTACGTTTCATATCCCACTTGGCCTTGCACTCCGTTGCCTCTGGGCAATAATAGACATTCTCGGCTTGACGATCCTCATCATAGTCGCCGGTATCCCAACGACCGTTACCATTGATGTCGGTGAAGGCACGCAGATAGTACTTACCCGGGGTGACATATTGAAAGAATGCCTTGCCGCCAACAACACGCTGCTGTCTGACGACTTTCTCTTGCGGGTCAAGCATCTGAACGATGAGGGCGCTGTCGGCATTACTACCAACGACATTGACGGCAAGAGTGCCAAACTCGTCAAGTGTTTTCACTTTAATGCTCTGCTTAATGGCATCGGTATAGAGTCCATAGATACTGCCAAAAGCGGCTGAGTCAATTTCAAGACTGTACTCACGGCCCGGACTCCACGTCGTCATTAGTTCGTAATGGCGCACCTTGCCAGGCACCTTACGGAAAGTGGCTATCGTATCCTGCCAAAGCGAATCCACCTTTACACGCAGATGGACGGCTGCGCTGTCAACCCACACCAATGGGACGGGAGCTTCTATCGTCACACGCTGGTCGGGAGCAATGGTACCGCCATTTATTTTCATCTGCAGTGGTGTTCGTGGCGGTATGGAGTCGTAAGCCTCGCCACGTTTCTTTCTCTTGGCCTGTTCCTTCTCCCATCTTTCCAGCTCTTTCTGTTGTTCCTTCATGCGCTTCTCGTAGCTCATCCTGGGCGTCAGCTCCAGTGTATCGGTCTTGCTGAACAGCACACCAAGGGAGTCGCTCATCAGGTACTGGAACTCCATGCGCAGCGTGTCCTGATTGACAAGAGCTGTGTCACGCAACCAATAAAACAGCGTGTCCTGACGTGCACTGGCCTCAAGAACAAAAGCACTATCGCTCACGAAGTTCAGACCGCGAATGACGGGCAATTCAGGATTACCATAACTGAAGTAGAAGCCCAGTTTGTTAGGCTCCTGGCGTTCGGTTTTCAGCAGGTATCGGTCGGTCTGCTCGGCCGTGAAGGCCAGCAGCGTAATGTCATCGGGCAAGAAATGCGTATAGGGAATACGCAGGATATTGTCAATATGCAGTGAGTCGCGCCAAATAGTGTCTTGGCGGGTGTCGGGTTTCCACGACGGCTCAAAGGTCTGATGACTGAAAGCCAGCTGCTCGCCTTTTGAACTGAACACGAGGTCGCCATCAATATCCTTCAGGGCATAGGCACGATAGGTTCCCGGTGCCACACCTTTGATGGTGAAATGGCCCCGGCTGTCAGTACGCGAGATGCGTATCATGGGTTTCTTCTTAAAAACGGTATCGGAAAGGTCGTCATAGAGTCCCACCTGAATGCCCTTGATAGGTTCCAGGTTCTCGGCATCAAGGACATAACCAGCGACTTCCATCGTGTCGATGCGGTCGCCCGTCGAGAAACTGTAAGTATAGTTACCCATAGGGTTAGCCTCGTTGTTGTCAACGATGGCATCACCGAAGTCAATGGTGTAGGTAGTGTTCTCTTTCAGCGAGTCCTTCAGTTCAACGATGATGCGGTGGCCATTTTCCTTGATTTCCGGCTGCTCCAGTTGTGGGGGCGAGACGATGACCTTGTTCTGTGCATCTTGTATCTTGATAAACTCATTGAACCAAATGGTGACTTTCTTCGCCTTTACATTCGTTGCTCTGTCGGCAGGTGTAGCGCCGATGACGCGTGGTGGTGTGTCGTCATACCAACCACCGTCAGGCTGTCCCATACGGGCACATCCATTAACCAATAGCCAACAGCTAACGGCTAACAGCCAACACCATACACCATACAACTTTCTCATGCATTCATCTTTAATAGTTCGTCAATGTGTTCGCGAGTGTTGCTCAGTCGGGGCACTTTATGCTGACCGCCCAACTTGCCGCGACTCTTCAGCCAGTCGTTGAATAGTCCCTGGCGGGCTACGATGAGCTCCAGCGGCTGTAGTGTGATGTCCTTGTAGCGTTTGGCCTCATAATCGCTGTTCACCTGCTGCAGACGCTGATCTAACAGTGTAGCAAACTGCTGCACATCCTTCGGAGCCTCAGTGAACTCAACGAGCCACTGGTGACGGCATTTGCCCTGCTGATCCATAAAAACGGGGGCTGCCGTATATTCCAGCACCTGGGCACCCGTCTGCTCACAAGCATAGCTCAATCCCTGCTCGGCATTATCGACAATGAGTTCCTCGCCAAAGGCATTAATAAAGCTCTTTGTACGACCGGAGATAACGAACTTATAAGGATTGGTCGATGTGAAGCGTACGGTGTCACCAATTTTATAACGCCACAGACCACAGGCCGTCGAGATAATCATAGCGTAGTTCTTGTCTGGTTCTACACCCCAGATAGGAACGATGGTATCGGTTCCCATCTCCTGGAACTCGTAGAACACGCAGCGATCCAACAGCAACAGCATCGAACGGTCATCGGGATCGCTCTGCACACCGAAGAAGCCCTCGCTGGCATTATAGGTCTCCATGTAGTGCATCTTCGGCGAGGTGATGAGCTGCTGATACTGCTCACGATAGGGCGTAAAGGCCACACCACCATGGAAGAACACTTCCAGATTGGGCCACACCTCCTCCAGATGCTGCTTGCCCGACAGTTCCATGACACGACTCAGCACCGAGAGCATCCACGAAGGGACGCCCGACAGGTTCGTTACGTTCTTGTTCATGGCCTCACGGGCTATGCGGTCGCGTTTCACCTCGAAGTCGCTCAGCAGCGCCGTCTGCTTCTTGGGAACTCGCACGAGATTCACCAGCGGGTTGATATTCTCAATGAGGATAGCGCTCAAATCGCCCACCAGCGAGCCCGGCAGGTTATAGTTGGGCGCATGACTGCCACCCAGGATGAGTCCTCGTCCGTCGAACATCCGGCTGTTGGGATTGTTTCTCAGGTAGAGTGCCACCACGTCGGAGCCACCACCATAATGGTTGCCCTTCAGACCTTCGCGGGTAACAGGAATAAACTTCGACTTATCGTTTGTCGTACCGCTCGATTTCGCATACCAGCGTGTACGTCCCGGCCACAACACATCGGCCTCACCGTGACGCATACGGTCAATATCGCCCTTCAATTCCTCATAAGTATTGACGGGCACCTGCCGAATGAAGCTTTCGTAATCCTTTATCGAGGCAAAGCCGTGTTTACGGCCATATTCCGTATCCTTGCCGTGAGTCAGGAGATATGCCAGCGTCTCACGCTGTAGCTGTGCCGCCTCCGTATTGTGGCGGTCCAATTCCTTTTGTCGCGGCAGAAACAGTCTGCTTGCTAATGCTGTTATGCTCATTTGTTGTTCTTTTTCAGCGCAAAGGTACAACTAAGCAGGCAAATATACAAATTTATTTAGTTTTTTTAGAACGAAGCAGCGAAGCTGAGCGACGGTGCACGAAGCTCGGGGTTATACGACGGCACAAGCACAATCGTTGGTGCATCGTGTTTTCGTTCCTCGCTCTTGTTCCATCCAAACCAACGACGTTCCAAAGGCAGCAGCCAATAGCCCACACGTGCCGAGAAGAAGCCGATAGCAGCACCGGCAAGGACATCGTGAGGCCAATGGCGCTCTTTGTAGATACGCTGCAGTCCTACGCCGGCAGCCACCAGATAAGCACCTGCTCCCCACGTGTTACCATACTCCTCACGCACCATCTCTGCGGCCATAAAGGCCGTGGCCGTATGTCCCGACGGAAACGATTTGAGGTCTGTACCGTCAGGACGACGTTCGTTCACAAGATGTTTTGTAGGGTAAACCGTCAGGCGCAGGGTGCCATAGGAAGTGACGGCTACAGCCACTTGCTCGCGCAACGGATGGTGTGCTTCCATGCTTTCGCAAATGGACACACACAGCAGACAGATTGCGAGCAAACGTTTCATAGCAGCAGAAAGAAGGGATTATTCTGCAAAGGCCTGAGCCTCAGCCTCGGCAATGATGTCCTCACGCGACTTCTCCTGCTCGTTGTGGGTAATGTCGCTAAGGTCGAACTCAACCATCTCGGCTTTGGCCTCTTCGGCCACAGAGGGCTTGCGACGGCGAGACTTGGGCGCATCGGCAGTCTTCGTCTGAGCATCAGCCTTTTGCGAAGCCTCGGCAACCGGTTGCTCTTCCTTCTCCTGAGCAATGATAAACTCCTGCTCACGAGTGGTATCGGGTACCGACATGGTGGGCTCTTCCTCCATCTTCGTGCGGTTGGACTTGGCAGCAAAGATGGCATCGATGAACTGCGGCTCACGCTTCAGGCGCTTCAGCGTAGCCTCAGAGGCCTGCTGCTGGGCTTCTTTCTTGGAGAAGCCCTTGCCTGTCTCGCCGGCTACACCTTCGAGCATAACCTGGAACTGGAAGACGGGGGAACCCGTCTCGTTCTCCTTGTCCTGTTTCGTCAGCTTGAATTCCATCTTGACACGATTGCGCTGGCTCCACTCAATGAGCTTCGACTTGAAGTTGACCTCCTTGTAGGCCACCTTGTCGATGTTGATGAGCTTGGCGAGGATGCGTTTCTTCATGAAGCGCATGACGGCGTCGTAGCCCTGGTCGAGATAGATGGCGCCGACCAAGGCTTCGAAGGCGTTGCCTGCCACATAGCTGTTGTGGGAGTTGGAGTGTCCGCTGGAGAGAATCATTCGGGTAAGTCCCATCTCCTCGGCCAGCTTGCCCAGTGTGTCGCGGCTGACGAGCTTTGAGCGGGTGTTGGTCAGGAATCCCTCGCGCTTGCCCTCGAAGTGGTCGTAAACGATGTGGCCCACGACAGCATCGAGCAGAGCATCGCCCAGGAACTCCATGCGCTCGTTGTTCAGCGGCTTGCCCTTATCGTTACGACGACCTATACTCTTATGCATCAGCGCCTGCTTGTAGTAGCTGATGTCATGAGGGTAGAAGCCGATAATGTCGTAAAGGGAAGAAAAAAGCTCCTTCTCCTTGCGGAAAGGGAGCTTTATGCGTGCGATAATATCCTTAAGCCTCATACTTCTTGAAGACAACGCAGGCATTGTGGCCACCGAAGCCGAAGGTGTTCGACAGACCGGCGCGTACAGTGCGCTTCTGTGCCTTGTTAAAGGTGAAGTTCAGATTATAGTCGATCTCGGGATCCTCGTCGCCCTCCTCATGGTTAATGGTGGGAGGAATGATGTCGTTCTGGACAGCGAGCACGGTGGCCATTGCCTCGACGGCGCCGGCAGCACCCAGCAGGTGACCAGTCATTGACTTTGTTGACGAGATGTTCAGCTTGTAGGCAGCGTCACCGAAGACTTCCTTGATGGCCTTGGCCTCAGAGATATCACCGACGTGTGTTGACGTACCATGTACGTTGATGTAGTCGATGTCCTCGGGCTTCATGCCGGCGTCCTCCAGTGCGTTCTGCATAACGAGCTTTGCACCCAGACCCTCGGGATGAGAGGCTGTGATATGGTGGGCATCGGCACTCATGCCAGCGCCAACGAACTCAGCATATATTTTGGCGCCACGAGCCTTGGCGTGCTCCAGTTCCTCAAGAATGAGGCAACCGGCACCCTCAGCCATGATGAATCCGTCGCGGCTGGCGCTAAACGGACGGCTGGCCTTCTCGGGCTCATCGTTACGTGTTGACAGGGCGTGCATGGCGTTGAAACCACCTACACCACAGGCGCAGATAGCAGCCTCAGCACCACCAGCCACAATGGCATTGGCCTTGCCCAGACGAATCAGGTTGAAGGCATCGGCCAGGGCGTTCGATGAAGAAGCGCAGGCAGAAGCCGTAATGTAGTTGGGGCCATGGAAGCCGTACATGATAGAAATCTGTCCGGCAGCGATGTCAGCAATCATCTTCGGGATGAAGAAGGGATTGAACTTGGGGCCGTCGGCCTCGTGTACACCATAGTACTTTACCTCGTCCTCAAAGGTCTTGATACCGCCGATACCAACGCCAAAGACAACACCGATGCGGTTTTTGTCTTCAGTCTCCAGATTCATCTGGCTGTCCTCGACAGCCTGCTTGGCAGCAATGAGGGCCAGCTGTGTGTAGCGGTCCATCTTGCGGGCCTCCTTGCGATCCAAGAAGTCGTTGACATTGAGGTTCTTCACCTCGCAAGCAAACTTGGTCTTGAAGTTGGTCGTATCGAAACTTGTAATAGGTGCGGCACCACTGACTCCAGCGAGCAGGTTCTTCCACATCTCCTCAGGAGTGTTGCCGACGGGCGTAACAGCGCCCAAACCTGTTACAACTACTCTTTTTAATTCCATAAATATTCTTGGTGTTGGGTGGTCGGTGATGGGTGTTTCTTATTACTGAATAGGTGTTGAATCCTGGTTGAAAATCAACCAACACCCAACACCCATCACTTATCACCTAAGTGATTTATTTTGCGTTCTCCTCGATATAGCTGATAGCGTCGGCAACGGTGCCAATCTTCTCTGCCTTGTCATCGGGAATAGAGATACCGAACTCCTTCTCGAACTCCATGATGAGCTCTACGGTATCCAGTGAGTCTGCACCCAGATCGTTGGTGAAACTTGCTTCGGGCTTTACTTCTGCCTCGTCAACACCCAGTTTATCAACGATAATTGCCTTTACTTTGCTTTCAATTTCTGACATAATTT
>Ga0310696_10000371_pt1 | contig 73427 bp, 126 predicted proteins | sample AusTroGonzalo_MG_4_FD_203885 | JGI IMG/M metagenome (GOLD analysis project Ga0310696, IMG submission 203885) | Bovine rumen microbial communities from tropical cattle in Woodstock, Queensland, Australia - Gonzalo_02 (v2) (version 2) | ecosystem: Host-associated > Mammals > Digestive system >...
GCCGAGTTCGTGGGCCAGGTCCATCCGGCGTTTCTCGGTTATGACCTTGTGGTCATCACGCTTAACCTTCTTAAACTTATTGGCAACCTCGCCGCTTTCGCCACACAGGCCACCAACGCAATAATTTACATCATCCCACTGGGTGTCTCCTTCCTCGTGGTAGTTGGCCGTCTCTGCGGCCTTCATCTGATACTCATTCAGTGTCATTCAGTTACGTATTTTTCAAAGTTAACATCCTTCCTACCTGCCGGTACGTCTCCGGTCTTCTTGCTCAACTCCTGCCGCATCAGGAAAAGCCTATCCATCGTCCGGCCTATCTCCTTCTTCAACTGCTCAGGCGTCATCGACTTCGGACTGTCCGTCTGCTTCTCCGGGCCTTTCAGAACCCGCACGACCCCAGCCAGAAGCAACTCCTTCTCCAACTCCTCGTCCGTCCAGCGCCATCCGCCACGCTGCTTGTTCCGCAGCATGGCTTTCAGAGTCACCTCATCGCGTCCGAGGGTCTTGAGAATCTCATCGGCGCTTCTCTGGGCCAGTTCTTCCGGTGTCATTTCGTCTTCGCTGTTACCTGATACAGGCCATCACCGAGGCTCCGAACGTCGAAGTCCACCTGCGGGAGGTCGATATTCTCCTTCCAGACCTCCTTCCATAACTTCTCTTTCAGTTCCTCGACGGCCTGTTGCTTGACGGCGGAAATCTCCTTCTCACCACATGCTAATTTAGTCACCTGCATCATTGCTCGCAAATATACAATTATTTTTCCGATTTACTATCAAATGTTGTGCCAAGGACCATCCTTTTCCATCAAAAATCCTTCCAGGCCGGAGTTCCTCAGCGCCTCAACGTTATTCTTGCCGAAGGCAATCAGGCAACTTCCGCTCCCGGGGCTTCCCCCACGGGTCCCGTCCGGCATATAGAACCGCACCCGGTGCCGCAGGAACAGGATGGCATCGCAGTTCGGGAGTATCGTGCCCTGGAACAGCCGGTTGTCCACCCTGGCGAAAGTCAGCATGATCCCGTTGCCGTGTTCCACCATCTTCTTCACGAACTGGTCGAGAAGAGGCTGGCTATACGGCGGGTTGAGCCACACCCTCGTTTCTACCCCCCCCCATGCCATTTTTAGCCCATCATCATTCTTGTTGAATCCGTTCTTCGCCAGGCGCCACAGCAGCCTCACCGGCTCACACGGATCCAGGTCGAACTCGCCGAGAGCCTCGACCAGTTCCTTCGGAGTGAACCATTCGTCACTCGCCTTTGTCTTCTGAAAACTTGTGTCCATATTCACTTTCCTTTGGTCTTACCCACACTTTTTCGATTTTCGCAAACCCCTCATCATCCGGTTCCCCGACATCGTATCCGAGTTCATGGGTCGTCTCCAGGATGGGGTTTCCGTCCAGGTCCTTCATCTTCTCCGCCCGTGCGACTTCCCAGAACATCGCGCAGAACTGCTTCCACCGATACTCAGCCTCCTCCAGGCGCTTCTTCTGGCTCTCCGTCAGATCCTGGAGACCGAAAGTCTCCTTGAGAAGGTCCACGTCGCACTCGGCCGTGACATTGAAGGATATATCCCTGTTTCTCCTTACCTCTATTTCCATAATTTCGAGTATTTTTCAAGCCACTCCTTCTGATTCTCCAGCAGGCTATGCGTCCGGCCCCAACTGGCACTCGCGTAGTGCTCCATGTACTCCTCGATCCAGACCTCCATCCCCCTCAGTCCCTTCCGGTCGGCCTCACTCAGGACCCAGCAGCCGGTGTCATCATAGGCACCATCCTGGTCCGGTATGAGGTTCCAGCAGTGCTCGGCGTTGAAGTACCCGATGCCGTTCTCCCTCAGGACCGGGACGTTGAGCCAGCAGAGGAAGGGCCACAGCCTCGTCCGGTATCCGAGCGGCGTCTTGTACTGGCGCCTCCAGCCGGACCAGGCGAACCGCCGGTCGGCCATCCAGGTCACGTCCTGCGTCAGCAGGATATCACTATCCATGAGGATGAACCCGTCCGGCAGCAGATCGAAGCAGTAGTCAATGGTCTTCGTGTGCCTGGCGCTTGCCCAGTCGTTCCTTCTGGTGCCTTCATCCCCGAACCGGTCCGGGTACTGAGCCAGGAACTTCCCGAAATCAATCAGTTGCCCTTTCGTGTTGTCAAAAATCCTGACCCCTTCCATCGGAGGGAAGGGCCTCTTATCCGAGTTGTCAAAGATATTCACCCGCACCTCTTTCCGGCACATCTTCCGGATGCTCCGGACCAGGGCGGTCGTCAACTCGGGTGTGTTGAAGTGAACTATAAGTACATCCAATACCATTTTCCGCTCTTTCCGTTATGTCTCTGGAGCGCGGCCCTGATGGCATGTGGGTCCAGGCCGGTGGCGGCCGCCGCGTCCTTCACTGTTACAAACCTCTGGATCATCGTGCCGTCCACGTCGAACTGGCCGAAGGCGCACAGTCTCGATTTTGGTCCCCTTCTGCCTCCCACTTCCTTCTCATCTGACCACTCCAGGTTCTCGGCCCTGTTGTCGGTCCGGTCTCCATTCTTGTGGACCACGTACTTCCGTCCTTCCATGTTCGGGACGAAGGCCCGTGCGACGAGGTAGGCCACATACCGGCGTTCTCCGCCCATGGACACCCATTCCCCACGCACCGGCGTCAGTGCCATGCCGTTGCTGAGGACGGTGCCGTCTTCCCGGACGGAGTACCGGCAGTCCAGTTTCTTCTCCCGGATTCTCTCAAGCCCCAACATGACTCACGAGCATCGGGAGGTTGTCATAGTCCTCTACAATATAGTCCCCGCCAATGCGGAGACCGATGTGGCTCTGAGTGAGAGCGTCGATGACAGCCTTTTTGCCATCGTATGTGAGGATTTGCCCCAGGTGAAATTTGGTCTTATCCATGTTACTACCAATTAGTTGCGTTAAATAATCCCCTTCTCGCGGAGCGCCCAGAAGCACTCGGCCGTAGCCGAAATGTCGGCCATACTGTTGTGCGCATCCTCGAACTCCCGTCCGAAGAGTTTCTGGTACAACTCCATCAGTTTGGGCCACTTGTATCTACCATAGGCCCCCTCGATAGCGCAGAAGTCCACGCTACTCTTCATGGTGTCGAAGGTCTTCATCCCGAAGATGTAGTCCTTGTTCCAGATCCGGACGAACTCGGCGCCGACGACATGGGTATCGAAGGTGACGTTGTGTCCGACGAGGCAGTCGGCGCACCTGGCCGCCCCGAGGAAGTAGTAGATGGCCTCCTTGACTCCGATGCCTTCCTTCAAAGCGCGTTCGGTGGTGATGCCATGCACGTTGCTGGCCTCTTCCGGGATGGTGAATCCGTCCGGGCGTATAACGAAGTCAGCCCTGGAGATCTCTTTCCGTTCGTCGGTGAGTATCCAGGACAGTTGCACGAGTCTGGGCCAGTTATTCACATCCGTGGTAGGTGCCGAGAAATTCTTGGGCAGGCCGGTGGTTTCTGTGTCGAAAAAGCAGTATCTCATATCAAAAATCTTTGACGGTGCTTGCTTTCAAATACCATGCCAAAGTGATATCCTTCATGCCATCAATTTCGCTTTTCTGGATTTTCCGGAGTGACTGGCCCATCGTGACGAACTTCCGGCATCTTCCTTCCCGGACGACGACGAACCATTCCTTTGTCTTCTTATCGCGCACCGCGTACACGCGGGACGCATACCTGAGGTCCGGATCTGCTTCTCTGAGTCTTCTGGACACTGTTGCGGTGGACACGCCGAGGGCGTTCGCTGCCTCTTCCAGGGTATCCCATACCCCGGGTGCGCTCATTCTGACTATTACTTGCTTTGCCATGTGGATAAAATTTGTCCAAAACCGCCAGCAAATATCGGGCCAAAAATCGGGATTTCCAAGGCCGGATGGACGTGACCGAGGCGAAATCGACCCGAAAATGTAGTTTCCGTACCTATTTCGTATAAGAATACATCGGCTAACGTGCTGAAAATCAATGGCCGTTAAGGCCCGATGAAAAAATGCTAAAAATTCCCCTATATATACTCCATAATTCGTACAGCAGCACCCCCTCTTAACTTACTACTGTTTCCTTATTTGTTTATAACTACATTTTTTCATCAGAGAGTGTAAAGTATTGTAAATAAGATATGTAAAGGGCGGGGTAGGTGATGTAGTTTCAAGCAACCTGGGAAAATACATTCATCGTGCTGATTTTGGCACAAAATGGGGGCTTTGTAGTGCAAAGACCGTGCCAGGCTGTGAAAAAAAATAAAAAAAATAAGTGATGGTCCCACATAGGTCGCCCTCGGTTTTGGCTCAAAACCCCCGTAACCCCTTGAAAATCAATTAGTTGCGCTTTTGTGGCGGTCGTACCTATTTTTTAACGCCCTTTGTAACTCATTGATTATCAATAAGTTACGAGTTTTTAAAATTTTTTAAAATCGACTGCCATTTTGTCAGGTTTCTGCCATTCTGTCAGTTCTCTGCCATTTTGTCAGTCCATGCCAAAAATGCCGTGCCAAACTTGTAACTGCTTGTATATCAATAAGTTACAACTTTTTTCGCTGGTTGTGCCGTTTTTGGCACGGGGTTTGCTCTTATAGGGGTGACGGCGGGGGAGTTCTGAGGGTGCAAGGGGGGCCGGGTCTGAGAGGCCCCCACGGAGGGAACCCCTACGGGGTTGATGCCGTTCTAATAGTTCATTGAAAAGGCTGAACGTGTCCGCTTGGAAAGGGTGATACCTGGTTGTGAGGCGAACTGTACCCGAATGGGTCGAGCGAAATGCTCTTTTGCTCTTGGACGTCGTGAGACGTCGGGAGGCGGTTTCTTGCATCGTGGGAAGTCAGCGCATCCGGAACAAGGTGAACGGCACAAAAGACGTCGGGACGACGTGGGCGGAACCCATACCGCCAAAACAAGGTGAACGGACGACAAACGACCCCCAGCGGACCCGGAGGGAGGGGGGCGACGTGTCGAAAAACGGAACAATTTGAACGACTACCGGACCCCGTAAGGGGTCAATCTGAACGGCTTACGACGTGCAAAATCGTTAAGACAGCCCCCCGAACGGCTAACGGGGAGAGAAAGGGATGCACGTGAACGGCTTTTGTCTGGACGGGTTCGACTCCCGGAGGGACAACCAAGCAAACAAATTCAATTTATTAACTCATTAAAAATCAATCAATTATGGCACACATTAAATTTACCTCCGCTTCCGTTAAGGACTTCAAAAAATTCATTAACCAAGAGCACAAAAGCCTCTCTTCCTGCCTGCGCACGCTCAAGGAGAACTGGGCAAAATCCGAACTGCAAAAGGTTGCACGTAAGGACGGACTGGGTTTCAAGGATTTGAACCCGGCCTATATGGTGCAATGGCTTGAGGGTTCCAACTATTGCCAGCAGGGCGTATTGGGTCGCATGGTGAAGAACGCGGAAACGGGTGAAAAGGAGTTCCGCGCTTGGGAGACTTGGACCCCCGGCCGCGTCCTCGACTACGTTCGTAGGGCCAGCGCTGCCCATTGGAAGGCTCTGAACAAGTAAACCGACTAAGCGGTGTAAAATAGGCTTTAGGCTTAGTGCGTGCTCCGGGGGCATGATGTGCCCGGGGCGGTAGCAATTATGTACAATTATGAGCAAGACTTACACACAATTTGACTGGGCCTGTGACCGGAGTGCACGGGAGCAGTGGGCGGACGAAGAAGAGCGCCTTTTGAACGAGATTGACGGACGGATGCGGAGGAGGGACAAACGGCAGAAACGGATGAACCACAAGAACGGGAGGGCCTGGGCATGATCTGCACGACTGTTAAGGCGGTGAAGAAGGGCGACTATTTCCGCCTATCGAACAACGAGAGCGCTCCGCTGTGGGTGCGTGGGTACTATTACGCCCCGGACAAGGTGTACGAGTGCTACAAGTACGACGACGTGAACCATGAAGGATTTTTCAAGGGGACGCGGAAAGTATGGATTGACGAACAATAAAACCGAATAGCAATGAAAGAAATTATTGGTGCCCTGCTGCTCTGGGTGAGCGGAGGGCGAATCGTGACCAAGGCGGCCAGGGTCGAAATGAAGAAGGCCGAAGAGCGACGTGCCCGTAGGATTGAGCACATGCAGAACCGCTTGAATGATGACCACTGGACCCGTTTGGGCTGGAAGGTCGAGGGCGGCCGAGTAATCGAACGTTAAACCCATAAAACCACAAGTAATATGAAAAAGTATGTAGTTATCAGAGTGTTGAACTATGTCGGACCGAGCGTCATTTTCTCCTGCGACGAGAAGAAGGACGCAGACACTTACGCAGAAATCATGAGCAGGCAGGATGGGTACGAGTATGTTGTGGCTGAGAGCCTGTCGAGGTATCAGCAGAAAACGGAGGAGGGCAAGTGATGGAATACGTAAAGCAGCACAACATCTGCCTGAGCGAAGTCTTCGAGAGCAAGCAGGCACTGGATGCGCATGAGATTGAGTGCGCAAGGTATCGGAGCGAATTTGAGACCATCAAAGCGGCACTGAGGGCGCAGACTCTCCCTGCCCGTGGTAAGTTCGGTTCGTTCGTACCTTATCAGCAGTGGGTAAGGCTGGACGCCTTGAACACGACTGACTGGCCCCACGGGATTGCCGAGAACTCGATTTACATCGACTTCAAAATCAACATGAAGGAGAGCAAGTTCGAGGTATCGAGTTGCGGCCACATCTATCTGAGCGAGGCCGACCAGAAGGCATCGTATCTCTGCATGTGCTCGATGCGCAATGCGGTCGAGAAGATGGGCGGCAAGTGGATGCGCAAGAGCAAGTTCAAGGATGCCGAGGACCTGGCCAAGAAGATCCGCGACTTTTGGACGCAGGCCATCGAGTGCGTGAAGCAGGCGACCGGAGGTTATCCGTACAAACAAATGATAGTAAACATCTACTGACATGGAAACGAAAGAAATCAAGGCGGTATTCGACCGCACGTTCAATGGGATGCCGAATCCCATCTTCTGCCATCCGGTGAGGTACTTCGAGCATAACGGGTACTTGTGTGAGGTGGCCAATTCAGCATCATCCGCAGAGGTGGCGCGAGAGGTGAGCATGAACCTGCACAAGACACCGCTCGCGATGTTCGGGATGATGTTCGGGGACTGTGGCGCCTGGCTCACTGTGCTGACGATGGACGGGGAGAAGACGAGCCTTGGCGGTCACTTCGATACCGAGGAGGAACTGAACCAACTGCTTGAGAAGTTATGAACCGGGACGATTTGAAGATGTACTCACCGGAGCGGTGGTACTTCAACCAGTACGAGAACGGACGTCTTATATCGTCCCTTGGGTTCAAGACGAAACCGCTGGCCGAGTCCTTTGCTCGCTCAGTCGAGAAGGAAGTGGAGAGTTCGATAAGGAGTGGGGCGAAGCGCAGGCCCGGGATAACCGAGAGAGTGGAGGAGGCGAAGGGCTGGAGCGTGGATGGGAAGGAGTTCAGCGACTTCCACGAGGCGCTGTGGTACATGTGGACCGAGAAACCAAACGCAAGAATCAAAGGAGTTTTCAAATGACGAAGATTTACGACCGGAGCAGGTTCGACGAGATAGACGCGGACCTGCTCAAACTCCACAACAAATTTGTAGAGTGGAGGGATGTGCAGACGAACCCGGAGGCACTGGCCCGTTTGGGTGAGGTAAGCGAGAACATTACGATAGCCAGGATGCAGTTGTCAAGACTGAAAAACGAAAGTGAGTAACCATGATCATCGAGAAACTATCCGGAGGGTGGCGCATCACCATCCCCGAGACGGACAACAATTCAGAGTTTGTCTATGAGATGCCGATAGTGCAGGACGGCCCGGAGCACATCCGCAAGGAGCAGCAGCGCTTGGCCCGTCAGTGCGCTATCCGTGGGTTCTCAATGGAGAACTTCTTCAAGACGCTTCCCCACGACTGGGACGAGTATTGGAAGCACCACAAGGAAAACCCGTTTGACATCTGGTCGAAGGTGCACGGGATGGACTGGAATGAGTGGTTCCACGACGAGATGAACATGATGAAGGAGGACGCCTGGGCATTGATGCGCGAGTATCACCTTTGGCACTTCGATACTTATGGATGGACGGCATTATGAACCAGGTGATAGACGAATTGAGGGAGCGCCGGCTGGCGGCCGGTGTTTCCATCGGAGAGATTGCCCGTAGGATGGGCACGGACCGCGCAAGGATCAGTGAGATAGAGAACGGGAGGGGCGGTCTGACTTTGAAAAGGTTGTACCAGTACGCGGAAGCGCTGGGGTTGAGTGTAACAATTAACTTCAAGTAAATCATGAACGCAGCAGAAAAACTTAGGAGCGAAATGCTAAATGGTGGCGTGGTTGATAAGGCCAAGGTGCTTGCCACCGTCACGAATGGCATCAAGGAAAACGGATACTGCCTCGTGTGGGAGCCGTACAACTGCCCAAGCAAGATTAAGTACGGGGATTGCAACATCGAGATTTCAACACTGGCCGAGATGACCGCCATCAAGGAGATATGCAGGGCCGAAGGGTTCCACATCAAGCCCGCCTATCATCCGGTCAGTGGTCGAGCCTACGGATACGAAGTAAGCCTGTGAGCCATGACAAACGTTGAGACAATCAAGGATTTGATTATCCGCTTCGGTGAGCCTTGGAATGAGCACCACCGGGATGACCTGGGCATCGAGTATGCCGAGCGCATCATCAGCATGTACGACCGCGAGGGACTGACGTACTACATGAGCAAGGCCCGTGAGTGGGTATCCGTCCAGACCATCTTCATCGACCTCGATGGGACCGTGATGGTGTCCTGCTTCTCGAATATCACCGAGCAGAGCAATGAGGATTGGATGGATGGGGCCGACTTCTGCATTGACAAGTTCGATGACTTCGATTTGTCTGAGCAAGTATGTATCATCAGCGAAATCAAGAAGAGTTATGGACAGCATTAAGGAAGTGGCGCGTTACTGCGCCGAGAATATCGAGGACTGGGACGTTAAGAGCGAACTGGCCCTGCGGCACATCGGTCGGCACATGCCGATTGACTACGGATTCCGTGACGAGATCATGGATAAGGTCCAGGAGTGGTGTGATGACAATGAGGTGAGCCTGGACTTCTTCGACGATAGCGAGGAGATTGCTGAGGAAATTTTAATGACTGAGATATGAAAACCTACGACACAGAGTTCATCGGCCAGTTCCTTGACGGGATTGACTTCGGTGACATCAGATGGGGTGCCCCCTACAAGGTAGATGAGGACACCGTGATGTACATGTACATGGGTAATGCCGGCTACAAGGTGGAGGTGGATGAGCAGACGGAGGAGCACGGCTTTTACGTGAACGTGGTTGGTGAGGCCACAGTGATTGGGACCGGGGAGTTTGAGGACGACCTGCGTTACTGCATTGAGTTGGCCTTGAAGGACGCTCAAGAGATAAGGGAGGCATAATCATGGAACAGAACGTTACCATCCCGGTGCAGGGGATTATGGACTGCACACACATTCAGATCGACGCAAGGTATGACAAGGGTGACTACCGGACGCTTCGCGGTTACTACGTGGTCGTGAAGGCCGTGAAGATAGAGCCTGCCAAGTACGGCAACTTCAACATGGTCACATGCGCCAGCGACTATCCTTACAAGCGCTACTTGGTGGAACAGACGGAGCGCAAGAGTCAGAAACGCCTGGCCGATTTGGTCAAGAAGGTGCAGGACAATGCGCAGGCCATCTGCGATGCTTTCAAGGCCGGGAACTACAATGGGGTTTGGGCCTATGTATAACAGACAATAACACACAACTTACAACATCATGAAACAGACAAGCATTGACAAAATCAGCAAGGTGTATGTGGCCTTGCAGGGCAGCGAGTACGCAAAGTTGGCAGAGCTGCTGCAAGACGTGATCCGGGCAGAGGCGATGACTCCTGCGAAGGCAGGCAAGTTCAATATCTACAACTACGTGGCCGACGATGAGATCCGTCCGGCTATGAACGGAGTGTTCCTCAATGATGGATGGAAGACGGCATCTGACAGCCACATCCTCATCAGTATCAAGGAGGAGTACGACAAGGAGTTCGAGGGGCGCGTGATGTACAAGGACGGCTCGTTCTACAACATCCACCGCAGGGTAAAGGATGAGAATGGAGAATGGGTGGAGAAAGACCAGTTCACGGCCTACAAGGATGACGAGGGCCACGAGCGCACCATCTATCCCAAGTGGCAGTCTGTGATTCCGGACGAGAAGAAGTTCGGCTACCAGCCCTACACGTTCGACAAACAGAAGTTCTACGACTGGGTGGACAAACTCCGGACGGCATGGAAGACGGAGCACGGCAAGGGCATCAAGTGGGACGGCTACTGGTACTGCAAGATCGGCCCGTGCGTGTTCAAGGCGGAGTTGTTCTCCAAGTTGATTGAGGCGATGGAGTACCTGGGCGCCACGGAGGTGCTGATGGCCGAGGAACGCAGGGCCGCGATGGTCCGCAGTGACAAGGGCGTGTGCATCCTCATGCCGGTGATGCAGCCGGACACGTTCAGTGAAAGCAATCCTAATCACATTGTGTTATGAAAGCGTGGAATATGATAATCGCCATGTTCAGGTGGAGCCTGGACCTTGGCCAGGGTGGATACCTCAAGGTTGAGGATTACACCGACGAAGGATACCTCGAAACCTACTTCGGGATTGATGCCTACAAGAAAGGCAAGTTCACTCCCGGTGAGTGGGTGTACTTCTATGACACCGACAACTCCGGCCTCAAGGAAGTGGCCGATGAGTTCGGGGAACCGGATGTGATAGTCTATGACGGGAACTGCGACATCTGGTGCTGGAGGATGGAGAAATGAAGTGGATAGGATACGTTGTCATCATCGTCCCGATTCTGATTGTGGCATGGAAGTGGCATGTGTGGGACGGAGGAATTGGTGGACTGATTCTCGCTCTGATAGCCGTGTTTAACTGCGTAGTATGGACAGACATCTATGAACAAAGAAAGAAGAAAAAGACTAAGTGAGGCCAAGTCCAAGTTGGAGGAGGCCAAGACGATTGTTGAGGAGTGCAGGGACGAGGAGCAGGAAGGGTTCGACAATCTCAGTGAGGGGTTGCAGTGCTCGGAGCGTGGGGTGGCGATGGAGGAGGCGGCCAGCAACCTTGATAGTGCATCGGACAGCATCCAAGATGCTATTGACAACATTGAGGAGGCCATGCAATGAAACTACTGAAATACGAGGGGTTCATCTTGGAGGATGGACCCCACGGATACAAGAGTGAGATTCGCGGTGAGTACAAGCACTTTGTGACCGTGAAGTCTTGGAAGGAATACATAGAACAGATCAAAGGAATAAAGAAATGAAAGTCAAAGATTTGAAGGCCATCCTGGCCAACTGCGATGATGACGCTACCCTGTGGGTCAGCGATGTCGATTCGGCCTGCATCGAGGTGATCAGCGCCAACGTTACCGGACAGATTGTGTACCTCGACGTCCGGCACGAGTTCCCGGAGGCATGGTTCGAGAATGGGCTGGAGGTTCGCTACGTGGCTGGATGCCTCGTGGGCATCTACTCCGGTGAGCCTACCCACGACACCTTCCTTCTCGGCCCCAATGAGAAGGAGACCAAGTTGGTCTTCCACGACGGATACGCACTGCGTGAAGAGGACGGGGTGAAGATGCTGGAGTACCCGAAACTGATGGACCTCACCGACGACCAGATCGAGGAACTCGACAAGGCCCTGGGCGGCCGCATCTCTGATTCCGGAGTTCTGACCTATGAGGATGCCGCCTCGGTGCTCGGCAAAGTGCTGGTTGAGGAGGAGCCGGAAGAGAAGGAGCCGCGATTTCAACTCTCACGGGACATGCACCTGCTGTGCGAGACCATCCAGGAAATCACGCTCCACGTGTGGGACAAAGTGTGGGCCAACAATAAGTACGACCAAGACTCGCGGAACGTCCTTGAGATGCTCCGGGACTGGGGCGTCGAGTTCGAGAACTACTGGCAGGAGCAACTTGCCAAGGATGAGTATTACGGAGACACTCATGATTACCTCGAAGAGGTGTGGGCCTATGCCGACAAGAAGGCCGACGAATATGTCAAAGAAATCGAAGGATAGAAACATTATGGAACATCTTAGCAAAGTAGAACTGATCGGCCGCGTAGGCCGCGTAGAGGAACAGATCATCAACAATAACCGCCTCGTAAGATTCACCGTACTCGTTGAGACAAAATTCGGAGAGGCCGTACAATGCACATGGTTCAACTGCGTGTACTGGGGTAACATCGAAGTGCAGAAGGGCACGGATATCCACCTCAACGGGCGCCTGGTGGGCCAGCAGTACACTGACCAGGACGGGAATCCCCGTCAGTATCTCGAAGTCAAAGTCAACCAAATCTTCTAACCCATGAACATACATCAGAAACTCTCCCTTGCGAAGGGAATCCTTGAGGATATCAAGAATAGCGGATACATTCCGTTCGCCAGTCCTGCTCCGTCCAGCACGGAGTCTCAGATCAAAAAGAACATCTGTGAGGCCGTTACCCATATTGAGAACGCCATATACCTGCACGAGTCCTGCTTCTTCGGCCGGAAGGACGAGAAGACGCTGGACTGGCCGGCGCTCGTGGACAGCCTGCGTGAAGAGATTCTCCGCCACATTAAGGAGATGGTCAAGAAGAGGACCTACAAGTTTCTGGACGAAGACGGACAGCCGCTCGTGAAAAACGTGGCCGTAGGTCCGATGGATCCGGACACGGGCGGATACAGCTGCCTTCGCAAGGTCTTCTATGACGAAAGGGAGGATGAGGTTCTCTTTACATACGAAGACAGCCACGGAGAGGTTGAGGAGGCGTACCTAAATAGCGGATGGCTCGACATGAAAGACCTGGCCTGGGTCCTGGAGGGTATGAAGGAGTTGGATAAAATGGCATAGAATTTGCAGTAAATCAATCACACACAAAACTTACATCATCATGAAGACTAAAGAAAATCTCGTCAACTTCGGCTTGACGGAAAAGGAAGCCGAAAAGGTAATGACCCTCGAATCTGAGATGCTCAAGAGGGCAGTTAAGTTCCAGTACAAGAAGAAGGATGGTTCCATCCGAGAGGCCATCGGCACTCTCCGCCTCGACCTCATGAAACTCAAGGACGGCAGTCTTTGGACTCCGAAGGGAGATCCGAAGCCGGAGGACGTGTCCAAGATAGACTACTTCGACATCGAGGCCCAGTGGTGGCGTCAGTTCGCGGTGGCCAACCTCGTCAGTGTGGAGGGTTAGGCTATGGCACGCTTCAAGATACTCGCCGAGATTGTCATCACCGGTGAGGAAATCAAGATTGAGCGCGACGCTCTGATGGCCATGCAGGAGATGCTGGGAGCCTACGACGAAATGACGGAGACCACCTCCAGCACGAGCATCATGATCAACGCTATCCGGACCGAGAAGGGATTCGATAGCCGGGAGGAGCAGATTCTGATAGACTCCATGCGTGACCGCATCGGCCGCCTCTACAAGATGTCTGAGGCGTACCGGGACGGAGACAACAAGGAAGCCCAGATGGACTGCCTTGCTGAGAAGAAGGAAGTCGAGGCCCTATTAAAGAGGATCCAGGGATGAAAGTCTATGTAGGAATGTGGGATCTCCTCCCAAAGTCTTGGGAGGGAATCATGGGGCTTGAGAACGCCACCGAGAAAGAGATTGCCGATGAGGTCAAGAGGGAGATTGAAGAGTGGGCCAACAAACCTCCGTACAATCCGTACAACAACAAGATGGGCTTCTATTCTATCAAGGAGTTCGAGTCCAGTTTCAACTACGAGACCAAGGATCCGTTCACATCGGATAAGTATTGGATCAAAATTTTCTAATCATGATCAACACCATCACCACCATCCAGGAGATTACGGCCCAGGCCATAGAGTTCGGGCTGTTCAAGACCATGTTCAATGACAAGAATATGTCGAGGGACGAGATATTCAACACGTTCGAGGAGTGGGGCCGGGAGTTCGAGAAGAAGCATGAGGGGCGCGAGTGGAACGGAGAATACTACGACGAGATCGACAAGTTCATCATGGAAAAAGCAGACACGCTATGAGACAGAAACACGAACTGACGGTTCCTTGGAAAGACTTCCTTGCCGTCCTTGACCGCATCGACGAGATTGAGGCCGAAACCAGCCGCATCACCGACGAGCGCATCAGGACCAAGGACCACGACTACATGCGAAAGGAGCACAATGCGCTCTGGGATGAGTACCACGTGCTCGACAAGAAGCGCGACGAGATGCGCCCGCACGTCATTCCGGAGGTTGGCGCCACCGGCACTATCCACTGGTACTCTGACAGCAGCAAGGCCAAGGTGACTCGTGTGATATCGCCCAAGAAGATTGAGGTGACAGCCTGCGGCCTTTATTCCTGCACGAAGATCTACACCTACCGGACCAACGGCCACTGGGTCCAGGAGGGTACTACCAGCCGGGATTGGGGCACGCTCTTCTCCTTCGGCCGTGGCCATGACTACTACGACCAGTCCTATTGACACGCAACACACAAACTTACAACATCATGAACCTTATCGAGAAAATCAACGCTGCTCTTGACAAGCACTTCAAGAGCAACAAAGGCAACTACCAGGTTGAGAAGTACGCCAACCCTGAGATGGCGGACTGGCTCAGCCTCAGCCGCGACTGCCGCAGGACCTCGGGCGTGGATGCTCGCTGGGTCTGTGTCTTCATCTTCCGCAACTATTCCGACATCCAGGTCATCACCATTGGCACCTGGATCTTCACCCGCAGCACCCTCAACAGGGCCGGCAGCAGATTCCATGTATAGCCATGAGAGACTACAAGAAAGACTTCGTTGCACTTCTCCAGGAGATGATGCACGACGAGTGCGGTGGCATGATAGTTCCGATGATTGTGGAGGGTTTGGCCGAGGTTGACACCAACCACAGCCTTGACCGCTATGTCATGAAGTGGATCGAGAAGAATATCTTCGGTGGGAAAGGAAAACATGGCGGCATCCGCAAGTTCGAGACCACATCCGGCGGCCACGTCTGGCTCTACCTCGACGACATGAAGGTGGAGGACATCGAGTGCTACAACAAGAAAGGTCAGTACACTCACACAGTTTCATTCAAAAAGAGAGGAGAATAAATCATGGAAAAAGTATATCTGAAAGTCAATGAGAAAGGCGAGACTGAAAACGCCTTCGCATCCATCGGCATGGCCATCTGCGGAATTGAGCAGGAAGCCAAGCGCATCGAGCCGCAGTTCATCACCAAGCAGACGCTCACGGAACTGGTCTGGACCGGCCGGGACGGAGTGGAGCGCTCCTTCAAGATCATGGAGGCGCCCATCGTCACCAACGTCTCCCTGGACTACATGAATAAGGTACGCCCGGTCAGCGTGGAGGTGTAGCCATGTACATCGTGGTGTTCATCATCTGCGGATTGGCCTTCGTCCCAGAGATTTTTAACGAAAAAAGGTAATTTGGCATGTTTCTTGTAGTTAGGAGGAAGTAATTATGCTGATGTACGAAATCACAGACAGGAGGACCCGGGGCGTAAGCCGCGTGGTCAATACGCCGGAGGAGGTCTCCGCCGTCGTCCAGAAATGGTTCGGCGATGCGGTGGCCGCCAATGGTATTCCCTACTATATCGAAGTCCAGGGCTGGGCAGAACTCGCCTGCCTCGGAGAACTCTACGAAGCCCCCGAGTTTTTCGTGGGGGTGTATGACCCGGAAGAGAAGGAAGAGCAGTTCTGTGACTGATAATGTTTAGTATCTGAATATGTCACGCAGGAGAAAAGTTGAGATCAAGAAGGTTGAGGACCGCAGGCCCTATGTCCTTTGGCGCCGTGTCTCTACGGACGGCCAGGGGGATAGCGGCCTCGGCCTCGATGCTCAGGAGGCCATCGTTCTGGCCAACATGCAGCGGGATTACGTCCAGATGTTCACGGACGTGTACTCCGGCACAAAGTTGAAGCAGTGCGTTGGCCTCTGGGAGGCCATCGAACTCTGCAAAAAGAATGATTACCTTCTGGTCATCGCCAGTTATGACCGTTTCCGTAATGTCCAGGAAGCACTGGAGGTCGTCGATTGTGTGGGAGAAAGGAACATTTTGTTCTGCGACCTTCCGAGTTCAGACCGCTTCGTCCTGACCATCATGTTCGCCGTTGCTGAAAAGCAGGCCATGATGATTCAACTCAAGACGAAGTTGGCCCTGGCGGAGCGCAAGAAGCAGATCGAGCAGGACGGAGGGTTCTTCTCGAAGTCCGGAAACTGGTGCACGCACCTTGGCAACAAGAAGGGGGCATCCATGAAGGAAGCCCACCAGGCCGGCCACGCTGCACTGCATCAGATCTCTCAGGACTGGCGCGAGACGTCTCCACTCTACTCCTGGGTGACAATTCAGGTATTCAAGCGCCGGCCGAGGAAGGATATCCTGGAGGAGGCGCAGGAACTCTACAACCGGAATCCGGATAAGTATTGTACGAGACAGGGAAAGCCGCTCAGTAAGGGCGTCCTGTCCGTGTGGGTAAATGAACTTCAAAAACAATAGCACAACATGAAAAAAGTTACACTCGAAATCCCTGACGGGAAAACACTGAAATTCAAGGATGGCGCCTACGTACTGGTCGATGACAACGTGATGGAGCGCATCAAAACCTGGGAGGACGTCGTGGAGGCCCTGGGGTACGACCCGGCCGATGGAAAGGAGAACCTTCCGGACGACGTGATTGCCTACATCAAGATGCGGGCCATCGTGGAGGTCCTCAACGAAGGCTGGAAGCCCACGTTCAAGGACGATGAGACCCGGTACTACCCTTACTACTGGCACTACACCAAGTCCGAGTGGGAGAGCCTGAGCGCATCCAGGCGGAAGGAACTGGAGCCTACGGTCTGCCTGGTCGGCGGTCGCTCGAATAACGGGTCGGGGTCGGGGCCGCTCTACGTGTACTCGGACGGCGCCTGGTCGTTCGCGTCCTCGGGCCTCGGCGCCCGCCTTGCATTTAAAACAGGGGAACTCGCCCGCTACGCCGGGAAGCAGTTCTTCGACATCTTCAAGAAATTCTACTACGATGGAGTGCTTTGAAGTATGCGTTCTCCTGAGGGGAACAGTTAGACAAGAGGATCCGCACTGCCCTTCCCAATGGAGGGGCAGCGGATGCTACGATATTGACGTGCCCGCAAGCCAGCGGGTGACGGTGACTGTACCTGCCAATAATGAGGGATTGGCGAGAAACCTGGCCAGCAATTATTGCTACGAGGGTGAGGGAGGATGCGAACTGGAGAGCGTAGATGATGTCGAGATTAAATGTGTCATCCCCTGTGGCGAGTGCGACGATCCTGGAATGGAATTTGATTGGGGAGAGTTGGAGTTGGATGAGGATGATGGCCCCGATCCGGATGAGCGTGACTGATATGAGGGGGGGGTAAATTGGTGCCTGAGATGCTGGCACTGGAACAAGAATGAGAAGAAGTGCTGCGCTGAGGCGGGAGACTTCTGCAAGGTGTTAAACGATTATTTCAAGAAGAGAGATGAACTACCCAGAAAACCTGTACAAGTATCGTGCACTTAATGGCATCGCCAGGTACACGAGAGTCAAGGACGACATCTACGAGGACACAACATGCAAGCACCCGGGCGGGCACTGTCAAATCAGAGTGAAGCAGGACGGAGACCACTGGGACTACGTGGAGTGCGCCAACGAGGTTGCCCATGAGTTCGAGTATTTCCACAAGGTTCGCCCGATGGATTCCCATTTCCACGCCGAAAAGACATCCTGCATGATCGAGGTCAACCGCTACTGGCATGGCGAGTGTGAGCGGAAGATCCGCCGGTTCTCCGAAGATATGGCCAAGGCCGAGCAGGAACTGTCCACGATGGGACTCGCAGACGTTACGCCCCAGAAGATTGATGAGATTGAGTTTGACGAGATTCTGGTGGTGGTTCCTGAGGGAACAGATAAGCCCTTCAACGATAAGGTCGAGAACAAGGTGTTCGGTAAGGACGGTCTGAAATATCTCATCACCAATGGTAATATCCATGTCCGCGACGCAGAGAACAGCGAGCGAATGGACGGCGTGTGCACCATCGACGACTACGATGGTAGTTATGAGAAGACATACTTTGTCTTCCGAAGCCAGAAGGCTTATGATGCGTACAGGAACAATGAGGCTTACCGAAGCCTGGAGAAGAATGTGAGCGGCATGAGCGCCGAGATTGAGCGCTACAAGCGCGATATGCAGAAGTATGCCGAGGAGATCGCCCGCCTCACCAAGGAGAAGGAGGTGATGTATGGGTCTTAGAGGCTGGGCAGCACGAGACAAAAACGGAGCGCTTTACTTCCACAAGGACAAGCCGCACCGGGCGTATGGCTGTGTGTGGCACGCCGACTGGAAGTTGCATCCGGATCCAGAAATCTTCCATCTGAGGCTCCCTAAGCAGATGGACCTCCCGGAGTTGAAATGGGAGGACGAGCCGATAGAAGTTGAACTCATAATCAGGAAGCATGAAGAAACTACTATACATAGATTTGTTTTGTGGTGCCGGAGGCACATCTACCGGCGTTGAATCTGCAACGATTAACGGTCAGAAGTGTGCCCATGTTATTGCCTGCGTAAATCATGATCCGCACGCAATAGCATCCCACCTTGCAAATCATCCAGAGGCGAAGCATTACACCGAGGATATCCGAACTCTTGATCTATCAACGCTCATTGAGCATACGGCGAAAAAACGATCCGAGAATCCTGGATCTCTTTTGGTATTATGGGCGTCTTTGGAATGTACGAATTTCAGTAGAGCAAAGGGAGGGCAGCCAAGAGACGCAGACAGCAGGACCCTTGCTGAGCATCTTTTCCGGTATATTGATGCTCTCAATCCGGAGTATATCCAAATTGAGAACGTCCGCGAATTTATGATGTGGGGAGACCTTGACGAGAACGGGAGACCTATCAGCAAAGACGCAGGCCGATTATATCTTCAATGGGTTAACAACGTCTGCAAGCGAGGATATGACTTCCAGTACAGAATCCTCAATTCGGCGGACTATGGAGCATACACATCCCGTGAGAGATTCTTTGGGATTTTTGCAAGAAAGGGTCTCCCAATCGTATTCCCGGAGCCAACACACAGCAAAACCGCAGGCAATGACTTGTTCGGCGGAGTTGATTCATGGAAACCGGTCCGCGATGTGCTGGACCTCGAAGATTGCGGCAATAGCATCTTTCGCGAAAAACCTCTTTCAGAAAAGACACTCCAGCGCATTTATGCCGGTCTGGTAAAGTTTGTTGCCGGTGGAAAAGAGGCGTTTCTTGTGCGATATAACAGCGCAAGACCCCAGGACACCATAAGGACGCTTGACAAGCCATGTGGCGTGCTGACAACGGCCAATAGATTTGCTCTAACTAAAGTTCAATTCCTCTCAAAACAGTTTTCTGGAGATCCTGGAGGAAAGAACATTCCTCTTGATAGTGTCGCCGGCACAATCACATGCAGAGATCACCACGCATTTATCACCGCCTACTACGGTAACGGCGGCAATACGCCAATCGACAAACCAGCTCCTACTGTCACCACGAAGGACAGGCTCGCCTTTGTCAAGACGCAGTTCATAGACCAGCAGTACGGAACGGGCCGTCCGGCCTCCATCAACCGACCTGCTGGCACAGTCACTACCAACCCGAAACTGAACCTGATTTCCGTCAAGCCCTGGATCATGGACACGAGTTTCGACAACGTGGGGAGTTCCATTGACGAGCCGTCCCGCGTCATCACCGCGAACCGCAAGTGGCACTATCTGGTGAATCCGCAGTTCGCCTCCGCCGGCGCATCCATCGAGAAGCCATGCTTTACGCTCATAGCCAGAATGGATAAGCGTCCTCCGTATATTGTAACTGCCGAGACCGGTCCGGCCATTGCGGTGTATGATGATGATAGCCCAATGACTATCAAGATAAAAGAGTTCATGGCCCTGTATGGAATCAGCGACATTTGTATGCGTATGCTAAAAATCCCGGAGTTGAAAAGGATAATGGGATTCCCTGACACATACGTTCTGGTCGGAACGCAGACAGAGCAGAAGAAATATATCGGAAACGCCGTGGAGACACACGTGGCTTGTGCTCTTTGCGCGTCCCTTGCCAATGAAATTAACAGAATCGCATCTTAAAGGACAAAAGAAATGAAAAATGTAAAATTTGATGGCTGCAACGTCGTCTATGGCGAAGGACAGCCGGAATACGTCCCGCTTCACGCCCAGAAGATCGGCAACGTATCAATCACCTGCTACCGCTTATCGCTCAAGGAGCGTTTCAAGATTCTCTTTACCGGCCTGCTGTGGCTGGGTCAAATGAACTTCGGGCAGCCCTTGCAGCCGCAACTGCCGTCCCTCAACAAAGAAGACCTAATTCAGAATTGACATGAACATCAAGACCAAAAAGAACGGCGAATGGGAGATTCGTCCGAGCCGTGGCATGACCCTGATTGTGGAAACCGACCTTGGGAAGGTCAAAATCAAGGAGGTAAAGGAAGATGGCACTGATAACCTTAAATAAGCCTGGCCGCTACGGCGGCACCTTCGTGATCAACACGGATGACATCTCGTCCATGTACATGGATCGTGGTTTCAGTTATTGTGACTACATCCTGTCAATGAAGAACGGAGACAAGCACATCATTGACCACGAGTCGTACAACAAAATCAGGAACATGACAGAATGACGATAACCAGGCCCGTGGCACTGGATTTGCTTCATGAAACACGAATAGATATGGAACTCGGCTCAACAATCAAGCGCCTCAGGAAGGAGCGGAAACTGACCGCGAAGGAGGTGGCCCGCAGGTCCAGTATCTCGGCAAACGCTCTGTGCGCGATAGAGCGTAACATGTCCTTCCCTACGCAGAAGACCTTCTTTGCCATCTGTGAGGCCATCGGGGTCCCGTACTACCTGGTTCTCATAGAGTGTGTGACTATTGACGATATACCGCCGGAGAAGCGAGAGGCTTTCAATATCATCTGGCCTCCGATAATGAACTACCTGAAATCATGACTATCATAATTTACATAGCAATATCACTTTTCAACGTGTTCCTGCATATTGTACGGAGCATCTTGGTAATCAAGTCTGGCAAACTGCTGGCATCTGTCGCGAACTGCATCTGTTATACCTTCTCTGCTGTCGTGGTGAAGTTCATCGCCGAGACAGACCTGTGGATAGCCATCGCGGTCCAGGCAACGACGAATTTCGTTGGCTGCTACCTGGCGATGTGGTTCTGCGAATGGTGGCTTGGTCGGAAGAAAAAGTACAAGCGGTACGTGAGCGACGAATCCCTGGACGCTTTGAAGGTTAGGGAGTATATGAGCGTACCTGAAATTTGTGACATTATCAGAAAAATAAACTTTGAATAACATGGAACGTATTACAGACATTAAGCAGTTGAAGCCGGGAGACAAGATCTGGCACATCAACAAATTTAACGGAAATGCGGACGTCCTGGAGTTTGTCTGCATCCATCCCCACAATGAGGCATACTCCATTTTCCTGGACATCAACTACGATGGTATGCCGAAGTTCTACAACGACCGCATCAAGGAGGAGGAATACTTCCTCTACGACGGGACCAACAAGTGCTGGGAGAGTATGCACCTTGCGGAGCAGAACTGGTACAAGCGGCACATCCAATATCTTGAGGAGCGCCTGGAGAAACTCAGAGAAAAAATGAAGGAGCAATGAAAGACTTTTTTTGGCTGTTTTTAGCGGCCTTTACCGCATCGGTGGTAACAATGGCCGTTGACAGGGCGATAGTCCCACAGATAGAGCCGGAGGAGGCAAAGCCGGCTGTTTGCGATACCTTGTCGGATTGGCAGATGTTCGAGATGGCCGTAATCTTCACGGAGAGCAAGGGAAACCCGGATGCCGTCGGTAAGGACGGTGACTGGGGCGTGATGCAGATCCGCGACATCTATGTGAGGGAGGCTAACCGTTTGGCCGGCACAGAGTACGTACATGAGGACGCCTTTGATATCCAGAAATCCCTGGAGATGTTCAACATCATCAATCCGGAGCAGGACATGGAGAAGGCGTTGAAGCGGCACAACCCTGGCAGTAAGGGATACGCCTACCGTCAGAACTACGAGATGATCAAACGAATGGAGAAGGTACGATGGATAATCATAAACTCGAACAAACCATAGAGAATATCTCCGAGGAGATGGCACAGGCCCTCATTGACGCCTTCGAGAAGAACATTGAGGCGACGCAGGAATTACATGAGAAAGTCACCGAGTTCCTGTGGGCTGCTGCTGAAAACGCGGTGCTGTGTGCTGCCGAAGCCTACGCGAAAGCAACTTTACGCTACACCAAGGCAACGTTCCTGACCAGATGGTACAAGAAGCGTAAGATGGAGAAAGCGGAAGCGTCGCTGAATGAGGCCATCGAGTTTTACAATAAGTGGCACGATTCTTGCAAAGAGGAGAAAGCATGAAAATTACAGTAATCATACCATGCTACAACATGGAGGCATACATCGAGCGGGCCATCAAGAGTGTGCTCGACCAGACCTTCCAGAACTGGCAACTGATAGTCGTTGATGACGGGTCCACGGACAACTCCTGGAGCATCATCAACAAGACGCTCGGCCACAGCAGCCGCGTCCTCGGCATCCGCACCGACAATCATGGTGTGGCGGCCGCCCGCAACCTTGCAATCGAAAGGGCCGAAGGAGAATGGATCCTTCCGCTCGACGCAGATGACTGGCTCCGGCCGGACGCCCTCTATCAGTTCGCCGTAACTATCTGGAGCAACAAAAACGCGGACCTCATCGTCCCGTGGGTGCACCACACCAGTTCCGACAAGGACTGGGTGAATAAGCGGACGTACAAGGGGTATGAGTCCTTGAAGGTCCAGAACTGCCTTCCGAATAGCTGCTGCTACCGCAGGATGGGCTGGTTTCTGGCCGGCGGATATCGCGACGGAACCATGTACGAGGACTGGGAGTTCTGGCTGCGGCTGCTGAAACCGGACAGTAAGGTGGTAAGCCTTCCGATTCCGGTGATTGAATACACAGTGCGCCCTGGGAGCCGCGTGAAGGTGGCCGAGAAGAGGCACCGCGAAGAGGTGGAGATTATCAAGAAACTAAACCCGGAAATCTATGGCAACGCTTGACCACATCAAGGCGCTCTTTACGCCGGAGAAGTTGAAGAAATTCGTTGACGAGAACGTGGCCTGGATGTACGAAGAGACCGAGCCTGCGGACGTAATCTCAGAGTCCTTTCAGAACATGTTCGAGAAGGAGATGAAATGGCTCGCTGCCTGCATTGACGAGACGTCCAGAAGGGCCATTGAGATGTACCAGAGGTCAGCCCGTCCGATTCTGTTTCTCAAGGGAGCAGAAAAAGCGCCAGAGATTCCGGCCGACCCGAACGTATTACTTCCCCTTGATCCTGGAGTAGATGCAAGGTTCTCGGAAGACATAGCACGCCTCACAGAAGAAATTTTCAAACAAACCCAAATACCAAAGTTATGAGCAAAGAAAGACACAATTTCTTGAAGGAGTACAAACTATTCAAGGCTTGCGAGAAGGAAGACGCTCTGCGGCAGAACATGGAACGTGTGTACTTCCAGGGCGGAAACGCCTACGCAACCGACGCGCACATCATGGTGAAGGTTCCGCTCGCGTACTGCACCACGTTCGAGGACGAGGAGATCCAGGCCCTCAACGGCTTCTGCATCCACCACAAACTGCTCAAGATGCTGTATGACTTCGATGTCGTCACTATCGAGCGCACTATGGCCGCCGAGGATGCCTATGGCAACCTCCTGGAGCAGGCAGAAGAGGTCGTGTACATCAAGGTCGTCTGGCAGGGCCAGCAGATCCGCTTCCGCCTGGAGCGTTCCGACAAGGAGTTCGTTCAGAACTTCGAGACCATTCTGGCCACCGAGACCGGCCACACTCCCATCAAGCAGATCGGCATCAGCCCGTCAAGGTTGAAGCAGATTGCAGAGGCCATCAACATGGACCACATCAACATGGCGTTCACTACCGCCAAGGACAAGATTTTCATCCGCTCTACCAACGAGGAGGACCAGAAGGCCGGACCGATGGCCATCATCATGCCTATCGTGACGGATGCAACGCTGCCCGGAATGGACGGAGACGAGGAGGAAGAAGGCAATGAGTAACTTTCATAGCCTATTCATCACGTACCGTTATTCTGACGGTAAGGCTTTCTCCGGCGAAGGTTCGTTCTTTGCGAGAGTGAAGGATGAAACCCTTCATTCGCTGAGCGAAAAGGCGAAGGAATATATGATGCAGGCGATTCCGGAAAATGTCCGCAAGGAGGATATTCACGGCCCGTTAATCACCGGCATCCAGGAGATGAGTGACGACTTGTTTTTCATGCTTAATCCACCTCAAGATGAGTCCAAAAACGGTAAGGCGCCTGAGGGCGCGGATAAGTGAGCCTGGCTACTATGCCGACAGGTGCTATCAGATGATGGAGATTGCCGGAGACTGGAGCGCGGAAGCGCTCCTGTTCCGGTATGGTCCCCGGCTCAACGTACCGCAAAGCGAGCACACGAAGGTGTGGCATCGGTACAACATCAAATCTGAAATGTACAAGGCGCGTGCCAGGTGGTATGCGCTGCAAGCAGCAAGGGCGTATGGGAAAGATTAGCCAGTTCCTTTGCAAGATCTTCGGTCATCGTCCGGTCTCTGTCATAGAGTTCCGGACGAGGCCGCAGAAGCACGCACGCCTGCACCGCTGGGAGCACAACCCGAAGTGGAACGGAAAGTGGGTGAGAGGGTCGTATGTGAAGTGCGCCAGGTGCGGCAAGAAGATGAGTAATTTCAGACGACACTACGATGGAGATAATTGAGTATCTATTCGGCAGTTTCTGGCGTTGGCTCGGGGCGGTGATAATGCTGCTCTGCGTATTCGGCACGCCTTTTGTAGTAGTAGAACATAACCACTATGACAAAGATGGGAAAGATGAAGATGGTCGATGAGGACCCGTTTAGCAACGGTACTGAGTACATGATCTGGGAGGAGCGCAACTGCGACAACTGCTGGAAGGCTTCCCGGTACAGGGGCGAGAGCATCGCCGGCCCGGAGTACACCAAATGCCGGTGCGCCATTCAGCGTGACATCTTCACCCGGATGGTCACTGACAAGCAGCCTATCGCCCAGCGCACCATCGACATCTGCCGGACTGGAACATGCCCGTACCGCCAGGAGAAGCAAAAGAAGTACGACCGTCACAAGAAGACTGTTGCAACCATACCAAACCTATTTGAGCAGTGATTGCGATAGACTTCTGCAAGGAAATTTTCTAACCGATTCAGGAAATAATGGCAACTAATGTGAAAAAAACGGCGAAAGAGCGCCTGGAGCGCCCTACGCACAAATTCCTTGTGAACATCAACGGATATCCGGTTCTGATAGCAGCCCACAAGACCGATAAGGACATTGTTAGCGGCGCATTTCTGGCCGAAGAGAAGAAGTTTGATGGCAAGGAAATCTCGCTTTCACTTTCTCCAATTCCGGAGGACAAGGAGTACCGAGATGTTCGATCTGCGGCCTGCATGATGGTCAACGGCCTTGTTGACAGCATCAAAGACCAGAATGTTCTGAGGGATACGCATCGTACCATCATCGAAATGATTGACAATTACATGAGCCGTCCAGCCTCTGACAAGATTGACCTCATCAACAACATCCGTGTCAAGTGCAAGGATGCGCTCGAATACGTAAAATACTTCATCTGATGGAAAAACTTGGACCAGGTAAATACCAGATCGCGGAAGGGTGCCGTGGCATCCTCATCAAGGGCGTCCTTACCGTCCAGCCGAAGAAGAACCGTGGAATCCAGTCTGACGACTACCGGTGCCGCGACTGTCTGAATCGTGCTACTGGCTACTGCAACAATAGCCAGTACCACACAACGATGGTCTGCAAGAAGCGCCCGAAGCCTGGTGGGAGATTCGGCCGCGAACTCTTCTACCACGCACCAAGGCTCCGGAAGGCTTGCTCCGACTTTGAGTTTGACGAGAGCGCTAAGGAGTCCAAATACTATGACGAACAATGATTGAGCCGATAGAAGCAACCGTGGCCGGATGGTCTCAGGACATGCCGGATACGCCGTACAATCGCCAGCGCATTGCCGAGGGTATCATGCAGGACATCGTGGCCGCACACTACACGGACATGCGCGAGGCGATTCGGCGTGCCGCGTTGCTTGGAATGGCATACCATGATTTGAAGGCGAAGTATTTGTAGATTAACTGAAAGTTAGTATATTTGTGCGATGGAACCTACCGAGCAACAAAAGAAGGAACTGGACATAGCGGGCCTCGAAATCAATACCTGCTACCTCATGACGCAGGCCATTGACACCATCCTGCGGGACTGCGAGCGCCGGCACGCCAACCTCGGGATGCCGCTCAAGCACGAGGTGAAGCAGAAGTTCAACCGATGGGCCGAGGCCGTCAAGAAAGCCTGCATCCTGTCGGAAGACCTCTGCCAGGATATCTACAAGCACGAGGAGAAACGGAACTACAAGGACGTCCAGATCTGGCAAGAGCAGTGGAATGAGTGCGCCCGGTTCAACCTCATGCTGGCCGACATCAGCAGGTACGTGGACTACGTAAACGAAGTGTTCGGCCACCTCCGCTCCTTCAAGGGAGACGGAATCATCACCGAAGAAGTTCTCAAAAATTTTTATCTCAAGAAGTTATGAATCAAGAACAAGTCAAATTGAAGAAGCCCGCGAAGGTGTTCGTGAAACTCCAGGGCGCCTACGAGGCGTCTGATTTCGTCGGCTCGGCTTACACCAAGCCTCAGGAAGGCATGGACAAGACAAATGCGGTCGAGTACCTGGCCAAAAGCGCCCTCATCCAGGCACTCCTGGTATGGAAGCCCAAGTTCGCAGCCCAGGCCGCAAGGAAAGATGCTACGGGCACTTCCAAACTGGTCGCCAGAAAGCAGGAAGCCCTCCTCGACAAAATCATCCAACAGATAGGAGGGATGTAGCCATGTACGCGAAACTCAAGAAAGGAGACGTCGTTTGGCTCAAGGCCCTCAATACGGCCGGCACTGTCATGGAGTTCGACCGCAAGGAGAATGGCCGTGAGTTCTACAACGTCAGGGTGGCCACCATCGGCAACGACGGGAAGCCCATGATCGCCGACATCAACGTCGAGAAGGCTTCGCTCTGCGACGTCCCGGAAGAGGCCGTCGTAGGCGCCAAGACCAGGGAGCGCTTCTGGGTCGAGAACTTCGGCCCCAGGTTCGCCGAGTTCCTGCACAGCGCAAACAAGTCCATCAAGTCCTTCGAGGAGAAGGACGGAGCCACTCCGCCGGACTACCGTGAGGAAGAGATGCTGGCGGCCGCCAACATCTTCCTGCACGTTCTCTGGTCTCTGGTAGAGGTTACTGCGAGCCGAAATGAAGTAGAAGGCGCCATCCGTGACCTCGTGGCCAAGTACACCCTTCTGGACTTAATCAAGGACGGAGAATGAAGCCGGCCGAGTTGCAGATAGACGACCTCATCCTGGGTCCGTTCTACGGCCTCATGGTCCCGTCCAAGGTGGTCAGCATCACCAAGGACCGGATCATGTACGAGCCTCTGCACCCCGGGCCTCACCGGCCGGGGCCGTATGTGAGCAACGGCGAGAACCTGGCGCCCATCAAGATGGACTTGCAGATGTTCATTGACAGCCACTGGAACACGTGCCTTGAAGACAAGGTTTGGTACGCAACAGCGCCCATCCCTGGCACGGACCCTCAGATAACCGTGCGGTGGTATCAGCAGTTCCAGTGCGTAGCGTTCGCCGAACTCCAGTACAACCTCCCCGTTCCCATCACGGCGCTGCATGAGTTCCAACACATCCTGCGGATCCTGGGCGTTCCAAGCGACTTTAACCTGTAATAGATATGAATCTCGGAAAAGTATTCAAGAAGACACGCGAGGCCCGTGGCGAGACGCAGCGGGCTTTCGCTGCGAAGTTAGGGCTGACGCCGGCCGCGCTCTGGAAGATTGAGTCCGGGCGCAACTGGCCGAAGCAGGCAACCATCAACCGCTTCCAGGAGGAGGCCGGCATGTGCACGGCCCAACTGTACGTGGAGGCATTAGAACGGGAGGATTATGGAAGCCGTTAATCATCCTCAGCACTACAATAAATACTCGGTCGAAACGATCGAGATGATGCGTCGTATCTGGGGCGACGAGGCTACCGCACTCTGGTGCGAGATGACAGCCTTCAAGTACCGGATGCGCATGGGAGAAAAGGACGGAAACCCGCTGGAGCAGGACATCCAAAAGGAAGCCTGGTATCTGGCCAAAGCGAAGGAACTATGCCCACAGTCAAAGTAACCAACGAAACAGGGTGGAAGCGGGCGCTCAATGCGGCCCGCCGCACCATCGGGAAGGAGCCTATCGACAAGGAGCCGTCCCGCGAGTTCAAACTGCGCAGCCTCTACGCCGAGCACAGCCACATCAAACTGGTCGAGTACCTTGTGGCCTTCAAAGACTTGAAGCAGTGGATCGGCGTCCATCTGCTCCGGCATCCGTTCATCCTGCCGTTCATCCACTCTCAGAGGGACGACCGCAGGGCCAATCCGGTCCCCCGTGACCAGATGCCCCAGGGCAGTCTCAACGACCAGGATTTCGTCATCAACGCCCAGGCAATGATCAACATGTCTCGCAAGCGCCTCTGCGGATGCGCAAGCAAGGAGACCAGAGAAGCCTGGCAGTTGGTGAAGGCCGAGATGGAGAAGGTGGATCCGGAGATGGCGCAGGTGATGGTCCGGCAGTGCGTGTACCGGGGCTTCTGTCCCGAGATGAAGTGCTGCGGATATTGCAACACGGAAGCCTTCCGGAAGGAGGTCGAAGCCTACCGAGCCGGAAAGCCACAGTAAAAGAAAGCCCCGCAGGAAACCGCTAACCTACGGGGCTTTTGCTACCGGTTAAGGTAGCCCCACACTTTCTCTGACCCGAAGGGATTGTCATCGTCCTTGAGCCAGTTCAACGTCAATTCCACGAACTTCTTGTCCATGTCCTCCGGCGTTGCGTCCGGGAACCACTTCCGCATGAGCGGGCAGTTGTCGGACTTGACCATCTGGAGGGCCACGTAGAAGTCCCAGAAGTTATATGCCTTAGGCACCTCAGCCTTGACAGAATTGTACACCTCGCGCACCTGCTCATCGGTCCAGTAGGGCGCGTATTTCTTTTGGCCGTCAGTGTCGATGTAGTACATCTTCCTGACGTCCTCTTTGGCGAAAGCCTCGTCATAGTGACCGCCGGCCATCTCACCGTAGAGACGCCGCATAAGAGCCGTTCTGGTAGCCTCGTCCATGTGTTTCTCCATCTCGTCGGAGATGATCTCCACGGACTTCCACATCATCGCTTCGCCCTTCCCTTCGCCATATTTCTTGATGAATTGTAAGAGTGATTCCATGTCTATTTCGTTTTGATTGCCTTGATGAGTTCCGACATCCGGTTCAGCATCTCCTGGTTGGTCTTCTCCAGGGAGGAGATGCGGGTTTCCATAGCCTGCCGCTCCTTGGCCACCGGGTCCATGTCGGATATGATTGAGTCGCACTTCGCGATGATTTCCTTCTGGCGGTCAACCATCTTGAGTGCGGATTCTGCCTGGCCCTTGATGCCCTGCAATTCGCGCAGGACGACCTCGCGGTTAGGCGTGAGCAAGAGTCCCTCTACGGTCCCGAACTCGGCTCCCTCGGCGAAGACATAAGCCTTCTTGACGCCATTGACGTCAATGGTGACATCGACGACCATAGAAGGCGGATTGCCCAGCATCTTAGAATCGAAGTGGGGCTGACTGACGGATACGACGGAACATTGGCCGACTGAGACGTTGAGCCGGTCCAGGACGTAGAGTTGTGTTCCTTGTGTTACTTCTCTGAATATCATGATTGTTCGGTTTTTTGGTTAAAAAAAGGGAGGGAGCGCCGGTGCCCCCTCCCGGGCCGGTTACGCCGAGGTCGTCGGAGTGGTGGTCTTGAGTGCGGCGATGAGGGCGTTCGTCTGGTTGAGACGGCCGATCTCGTCGCGCAACTGCTGGATGGTGGTCTGCTGCTCCAGATTCCAGTGGTTGTTCAGCACGTCGATGATCTTCTGCGTGTTGGCAGTGGAGGTCTCCTTGATGTCGCAGGCATCGCGCTCGGCCTGGAAGCCGAGGGTCATGCCCAGCTGCTGCATCGTGTTCTGGAGTCCCTGGGACTGCTGGAGGATGGCGTTGGTCTGCTGGCAGTTGGCCAGTCGGTTCTCGAAACCGCTTTCGAGGATGGCCGACTTGCAGTCGCAACAACCCTGCTGGAAGGTGGAACCGAGGGCGTTGATGGCCGCGTTCAGACCGGTGGCAGCGTTGCCGCTGGATGCGGCAAGTGCGCCGATGGCATCCATCATGGCGCCATTGGCCGCGTTATCAGCGATCTGAGACTGGATGGAGGCCAGTTGGGCCTGAACGGCATTGTTGTTGCCGTTGTTCCCAAACAGGCCGTTACCTCCAAGGCCGGCACCGATGACACCGCCGATGAGCAGTGACACCAGGTCGCCAGCACCGTCGCCACCAAACCAACCACCACCATTACCCCTGGCCATCAGAGCGGCAGTCAGGGCGTCGTTGCCCCCACGGCCGTCCGTATAGACCTTAACCGGAGTCATTTCTTCTGTCATGGCTGATAGGTATTAAACGTTAAACTTTGGACTTGTGGTATCAGAACCACAGTGCAAAGTTCACGAAAAAGCCCACCCCGATGAAGGAGTGGGCGAAATAAAGATAAGCCGCTGACTATCAGTGATGTTTTGTCCAGTTCTTAGGTACAAGTTTGTGGAAGACGTTGAAGGAGTACATGCTGACGTTCCTCCTGTCATCTTGCGCTTGATGATGCCGTTGACAGCGGCCTTCGATTTGCCGTAGTGCTCGGCCAACTCGTCGGATGTGGCCCAGATTGGAAGGTTTTCTGAAAGGACGCGGTACATGGCATCCGTCTGCTCCTTGGTGCAATCACCGCGCTTGAATTTTGCGCGAAGGAGGTCAAACACCTCCAGGATGAAATCGGTTTTCTCGTCCATTATCTGAAAAAGACTTTGTAGGCCGCAATCAGAAGCAATACAGTCATAACAATAATCACCGCGTTAATAATGTATGCTTCCGATACGGTCAGGGTTATGATATAGCAATCAATAAAGCCCACAATTTGCGGAATTGCGGGAAGAATACATGCTGTCTTGTGCCATTTACAAAGGCGGAGGAGTTTGGATAGAATTAAAAACGCAACGATACAAACAGGGGAAATGTAGAACAGTGTATCAAGTTGCGATTGGGCCTCCTCCGGAATGAAATTATAGACAGACAGAGTGACGATGCTGAGCGCTGAATAGACGAAAGGAAGAACTTGCACCGCTGTTGTTACACGGCGCAACGTATCAACGAGTCTTTTAAGATCTGCTCTTCGGTCTTGGTTGTCCATTCTGCGTAGTCTCTACCCTTACGGTCAACTGCGCCTTTGTCTGGAACATCCTTTTTCCTTTTGGCTTCCCAGCGGCGCCGGTGACACGAATAGTGCTACTTGCAACTTTCGTGCCACTCTTGCCGGACCTTGCCGTTATTTTGACGCCTGCTTTACCCATTACCTAAGAATCAGATTGTAGGAGGCCGTAAACTCGGCCGAGAAGCCATGCTGGAAGGATTTGTCGGCGAATGTCATGCCGTAGCCGACGGACGGCGAGAACTGCCAGCGCCCGGACCAGAAGTCCGCCCGGATGCCGGCCCCCAGGTAGAACGTGCCTGGAAGGTAAAGGCGGCCGCCCACGAAGGGAGACAGCGCAAACTTCGGAGGGACCGGATAGGTGTCTGTGATGTACTTCGTCTCCTGGAAGGACTTGTGCCAAAGCATCTTCACGTCATACCCGGTCGCCTCACATTCGTAGGTCTTGTTGTCCGTGAAGTGATACCTGGATATCGGGACGGCGATGTAAGAGGTGTCGTGGTACGTGATGATCTTCGGCTTTGCAGACAGAGAATCGCGGAACTCGGCCAGGGCCTTCTCGTAATCCTCGATCTGAGAAACGGGGACGAGTTTGAAACCGGCCGGAATTGACGTCTCCTGGGGCTTGTAGTCGGTTATCGTGTCGCGGATGGTAACAGTGTCCTTCTGCGGCACGGGAATGTTCCTGAGCGCGTTTCTGCGCCCAGAAAGGAAACCTGCCCCGAAAAGCAGGAGCAGGATTCCAAGGAAGAGGAGAAATTCTTTTATGGTCTCTTTGCTGAGCATATAGCCATAGGAAATTCAGACCGGACGTCAAAGCAAGGGCAGTCCTTGATCCACTCGTTCCTGGTGATCTTACCGTCTCCGTTTTTGTCCGGTGACGCATCGCGGTGGCCAATGACCTCCTTGATGTTCGGATATTTGTCCAGGAGTTCAAAGACGAGTTTGTGGAGGGCCATCTTCTGAGCAGGCGTGCGCGTGTCCTTCGGAATGGCGTGGCCCCTTGCATTGAGTTTCGGAACGATGACGCCCTTACTGTTCTTCTCCCCTTCAACACCGCCGATGTAGCAGATGCCGATGGAGTGAGAATTGTAAGGCCGGCCGGATACTCCGTTCGTGTTGCAGTGGGCGCCGGAGATGGTGAGAGGGCGGCCTACGCGAACCGTGCCATCCAGTTCGATGACATAGTTGTAGCCGACCATCTTCCAACCCTTCGCCTTGTGCATCGCGTCGATGTCTTCCAGCGTCACTTCCCGGCCCTCTGGAGTGGCCGAGCAGTGGATGACGATGGCGTCAATGTCTTCCGGTCTCATTAGTTGATAAGATTGTTAAAGAATTTCTTGGCCGTCGGGAAGGCCATCACGGCCAGCACAACGACACAGACAGCGATGAACCAGGCTTTGCAGTAGGCTGCGTAGCCAAAGCCGCCGATGGCGCCCACAGCGTAGGCGAACAGGGCGAAGAAGTAACCGAATTTTTTGAGCATAGTTGAGATTATTTGATGAATGGCCAGACCAGCGTGCCGATGACGCAGTAAAGCCACTCGGGTTTGTCGCAGGGGTTGTCGAAATCACAATCCTTCGTCTGGCTCCGCTTGTAGTGGAGACCATAGAGGGCATTGTGAGTCGCCCACTCCTTTTTCAGGGAATTGTCCGTCCGCTCGAAGATCTTCTTCTTTCCGTGGATGGACTTGATTTGGTTGAGCGTCTTCTGGAAATCCGCTTTCGGAACAGTGTAACTGTCGTAGATGGTCAGGACCGAGCCGTCCTCGCTGAATTTGTACTTTACCATAGTTTATGCGATTTTTAGGATGGAATCGTGGTCGCGAGGTTGAATGTAAGACACAACAGAGCGGCATCGTACCCAACAATGTTGAGTACGGTGCCAGGCTCCATCTTAATAGGTTTTACAGTGACGTCCATGAAGATCCTCCGTTTGTTGTCTTCTGTATGCCAGTATTTGTGATTCTCAGTCCATAGTTCTCATTCATCATCTGGATGTAGTTGTAACCACCAGAGAGATATACGGTAAAGTACACGTTGGAAGCAAGAGCTACACGGAAGCCGTTGTTGGCAATCTCCACCTTGCGGATTGACGTCGCCCAGGAAATGCTGTTAGACGTAATCGTTCCGCTAATACTCGCCCACAACTCATCATTTCCTCCAAGTCGGTCGCAGTTGAGCGGCATAACGGACAACTTGATAGCAATCGTATGCGAGCCGGCACCAAGCGTTATGACACGCTCAGGAAGCAAAAGATTTGCCGTCGGATTTGCGTCGTTGTGGGTCGCTTGTATAACGGTGTTGTTCATCCCATAGGAAACACCGTCAATCAGCCACTCGGCCTGGAACAAAACATACTGATCTTCTCCTTGCTGGCTTACAAAATCATACGTCAAAGAGCAACTCATGTACTTCGACGGCAGTTTCAACACCATGTCGTCATAAATCGTCCTCGTGGCGATAGTTGTTGTTGCCGTTGTCCAAGTTTCAGGCGTTGAAGACCTGGTGTACATGCCTCCAGCACTCGGATTCTTGTTCGTAGAAGGGTCGCTATACGTTGTTCCGGAAATACTCGAAAGAGAACCGCCGTGGATCTTCATTCGCTCATCACCGTCGCTATTAAACAACTGCAAGACGTTCCCAAGCATCTGGAGGAAACCGTTCGAGTTCTCAGTGGTGATTTCCTTCGCTTTCAGGCTCTTGGTGTTGAGTTGATTGATGAAGGCCGATTGGGCAACAAGGTTCGTAATGAAAGCCTCGCTGGCAGACAGTTCCTGCACGTCTATGGCATCAGCCTTGATCCTCTTGGCCAGCACGAGTGCCGTCACAATCGGCTTCATGGCGTTGTACGCACTCCATGCGGCATTAGACTGCCCGGAGGACGGAAGCGCGTAGATGTTCTGGGCTGCTACGGTAGTGTTGCCGGAAGTGTGGGTCTTTAAGCAGAGGAATACATCCGGCGGATTGTTCGGGTCCGTGGCAGGATCCCAGATGGTGATATCATCGCGATACACTACATCAACGATGCCACGGCCCTGAGAGTCGCGGTAGAACGGGTTGTTGTCGTTCCGGTACTCCACGCCGGACGCCCACTTGGAATAGCGATAGGAAAGGCCGGCATCACCTTTTACTCCCACAACACCCGGAGTCGTGTCGGCATAGGACCCGTCGGAATAGACGGTATGAGTGTACTTCCAGAGGTACTTGTTGGTATCAGTGAAGGCAGGAGGCGTATTCGCAGTCCAGGAGGTCGGCGCCGTAGTGGCAGACGAGGAAACGGCATAGTAGTCCGTCTGAGACACTATGCCCTTTCCGTTCTGTCCTTTACGTGCCCGGGTGACAGTTTGTGAACCCTTGACCTTTGCTGTCGGCATACCTTATTCCTCCACTTCTTCGATCGGATCGGTGACGGTGTGAGCAATCTGCTTGGCCTTCACCCGCCACGCCTTGAAGGCTTCCAGATCTGCCTCGTGCTCAGGCGTATCGGCGCCATTGGCCAGGATGGCCTCTACGGCGTCAGCGGAGAACCGGTCGCGGACGATGGCGGACACCACACGGCCATAGTCGATGGCACCTACGATGTCCACGTTCTCGCACACCAACTGCTCGACGGTCTCACCGTCGATGGTCTTGGTGATGTGCTCATAGTCGAAGTAGATGCGGGTGATGGTGCCCTCTTTTACCACAACGACGCCAGCGGGGACTTCCCCGTTGTAATCAGCATAAACTTTCATAAGTCTATAAATTTGTAAGTGAATTTTCCTCTTCCGAGATCTACGCGGGTGATGCCGATGCCGTCAACCGGAAAGACGGTCTTTCCGCTTTCCTCGGCCTTCCGGCACTCGTCCAGGATGTTCTTCATCTGGAACGAACTGACAGTGAACTTAATCTTCTCACCGTCCTCCTTCTGGACCATGACCATGTAGCGGTCGTAGTTCATCTTGGACGGATTGTGGATATCCGGCGTCGGTATGTTGGACTCAAAATCAAGGATAGTGAGGCGCTGATTCAGCACCTCCATGATGGTCCCCTTGCGGCACTCGAAGAACTTCTTACCGTCCTTCGTGCTGGCCTGCTCGATAGATATTCCCTTGTCGGCGAATCCCATAGGTTTTCCTGTTATCGTTTCCCAGAGATGGCTGCATCGTCCGTACATGCACCAGCCCTTGTAACTGTCAATAATTTGTTTTCTTCTTTTTCGGCTTTTGACGCGGGCCATGCTCCTTGCGAATTTTTGCTTTATCGACTTTCGGAGTTTCTGATTGTCCCTGCTGAACTGATACCCCAGAAAGTCGAGGCTTCGGCCCCCTCTGCCTCCTTCTTCTTTTCTTTTTGCCATAGCCCTTAATCGCGCCGTAGTATGCGTTGGCCTTCACTACCATTCCCCGCTCTTCGGCCAGGCGATTGTACACGTTGAGAAGGAATCTTACCTCCTGCCTTGACCGGCCGAAAATCACCAGGTCGTCGCAGTTCCGTTCGATCTTTGCCCCGTACTTTTCTGTGAGGATGTGGTCTATCTCTAAATGGCCGAGGTTCCCAATCATCCCGCTGATGTACGAGCCAATTCGTACCCCTCTTCTTCTTTTCGCACTCATTGGCCACCATCTCGATTATTTCGTCCCCACAGTCGTAGTCCAGCACGCATATCTCAATAAGCCGTATAAATTTCTCGTCCTTGAACCAGTGTCGGAACACCTTTACCAAGTAATCAGAATCCAGATTCTGATAGTATTTCTTGCAGTCGGACTGGGCCGCGTAGTGGTGGTCTGGATACCGCCGCATGATCCGCTTCACCCTCCTTACACCGTACAGGCATCCTCTTCCTCGGATGCAACTGGACGTGTCTGCAATCATCTTTTTGTTGATGTAGGGTTCGATGATCTGCATGATTGCGTGGGCGATTATCTTCCACGGGTCATACGTCTCATCTTCCAAATCCCGGATTTTGTCCCGGTCCGCTCGGCGCTGCATCTTCCGGCTCTTGTGCTCAGGAAAATCCAGATTCAGAATCTGGTACTTTATCCTTTTCACCGTCCCCTTCACGTCAGCGTTCACGGCCCGAATCTGGGCGGATCTCTTGGCCTTCCCACCGCGCTGGGAGCGCTTGATGGCTAACTCCAAGTTATCCTCGTCGGCTACCTTCTCCAGGATGTGCCCTATCTTTTTCGTCATACAAATATACGCATTTTTTTATTCCCTGCAATAGTGATACCGCCCGGGACGTTCGAGAGTGGCCATCGGGGAGGAACTTCAACGCTCACAATGCGCTTACTTACGCCCTCCAACACGCTCGGCCAAACCTACATTAGCCCCGCTCGCAAGCCCATACCTCCGGGCTGCTCTCCCGCATACGAGATGTTCTGACTCGCCGGCGCGACCTGCCGCCGGGGTCAAGGCTGAGGGGGTTCGCCGGCCGGTGTCTATCCGGCAAGGCGATGAACAGGGTATTTCACTTTGTATGGCGGGCGCCGATGTTCGAGTTCGCGTTCGACCAGGCGTTGTTCGAGTTCACGTAGAGCGGCCCCGACTTCGACCCGTTATTCGAGTTACCGCCGACCAGGCAGACCGAGAGAACTGGAACCACCGAGCGTACTATACCCCCTCCTACCTACCACCATATCGGGCGCGGTTGCAGCCGCTTTGGGGCGACTGCCCCGCGCTTCCGAGGTGGATTTTTATTGGTAAAGGTATTTCAAAGAACTTAACTGATGTCCTTCCCGTCCACAATTGTCACAGGACCAAAATATGCAGGGCGGGCGCCGAAGCCCGAGTTCGCGAGCGACCAGGCGTCGCTCGAGTTCACGCAGAGCGGCCCCGACTGCGACCCGTAACCCGAGTTACCGCCGACCAGGCAGACCTGTCCTGTGGCGTTGCCATAGAAGTAGTCGCACCAGCGCTGGTTGGAGTTTCCGGTGAGGGCAGTGGCGATGACATCGAAGAACTCGCCCTTGGTCATAACGCCAGCGTAGCCACTCGTGGTGAGGCGGGTGAGTTGGCGGAAGTGACCGTCCGGGTGGGAGGCCAGTTCACCGGCGGAGGGCAGGCGGTTTCCGTCGTAGATGAAGACTTCCGTGCCGTCCTGACCGGAGTTGCCGCTGTTGCCGAAGTAGATGCCCTGGACGAACTCCCACTGGAGGTTCCAGAGGTCTTCCAGGCCGCAGACGGAGACGTGCGTGGAGTCGGTCTGTGCGCCGGTGATGGCGACAGTGCCCGTGGCGTCACCGAGGCTCTTGGTCTTACCGGTCTTCTTGAGTTCGCCGGTGATATTGCCCCAGTCGTAACCGGCAGAACCGCCGACACCCTGGCCGATGGAAGCCTGGGCGTTCGCATTGCCGTTGGCCTCGGCCAAACAGAGCATGGAGATCCAGCGAACGTGGTCGTAGTCCTTGAGGCCCCAGTTGGAACCGAAGGTCTGGGCAGCGTTCCAGTATTGGGTGATGGTCTTGGACGAGGTGTCGAAGTCAACGCCGGAACGGGACACCAGTTTGCTGCTGGTGATGGAACCCTTGTAGGCGCCCAGAACGATGCGGTTGCCGTTGTCGGCGTTACCGATGTAGTGGGCGGAGATGGGGAACTCGGAGCACCAGAGGTAAGGGATGCTGGTCTCCGCGTCGGTCTGCACCAGGTAGTACAGACGAGGAGCGATAACCACGATGGAACCCTTGGTCTCGTCCAGGGTCGTGCCGTCGGCATAGATGCCGGAGTTGTTCGGGTGCAACTTCGCGGCGCGGCCGTTCGGGTCCATCAGGTAACGGCCGATCTTGGCCTTGTAGGATTGCCAGGCTGCGATGTTTCCAACGAGGCCCCACGCAGGCGACGTCTGGGTAGCATCCTTGAGAGGGACACCCCACGCCACCTGGTGAAGCAACTCGGCCTGGCCTTCATTCATTGCAGTCTCGAAGTCCTCCATCGAGATACGGCGGATGGCGCCGTTGATCTCGACCAGGAGGCAATTCGATTTCAGCATGGAAGTTACTGCTGTCGCATTTGCTAAAGGTTTGTTTGCCATAAGGTATTGTATTAGGGATTACATAGTCCATTCGACCTCAGAGACCACAACCACGTCCTTCTCAACGCCGTTGACGTCAGTTTCCGCCGTGGTGATAGAGACGAGGTTGGTGGCGCCGGTGTTCTGGCCGGAAGCAGGGACCCTCTTGCGGGACACCCAGCCATCAGGGTCCATGACGTTCGACACCCATTTGGCACCGGTGATGGTGGTCAGTTCGGTGTTGGTACGAACATTCACGACGTATGCCTGGAGGTAAACCGGCTTGTTGGCATCCACCTCGCGGTTCGGAGTGCCGGTGGTGGACCCGTCGCTGTTGCAATAGCGGTGCTCCACGTGGTAGTCGTCCAGAGTGTCGATGATGCGGATGCCGGCGCGGTACACCGGAGCGGCGCCACCTTCATACTCGGACTGGCTCTTGTAGAACTCGGCGATGAACAGTTGCGTTCCGTCCACGTCTGCCCGGGTAACGGTGATCTGGGTCTGGCCCAACTTCTCGGACCAATGGGTGTCATCCTTGAACCACTTCACGTAGAAACTGTTCTGCGTGAGGCCGCCCAGGTAGAGAGCGGTCTTGACGGTAGTCTGGGTGACGAGGGCCGTCAACTGCTCGGAGGTGGCATTGATGGTGCCGAAGTAAGAGGATGCGCCCACGATCTGAATCTGGATGTCGATGCTCTTGCTCAGGTCGTACTCAACGCCGGCCACAGTGGCCACGCAGGAGTAAGTGAGGGAGTCGGATGCGACATTGGTCGTGCTGGCCAGGTCGCCGATGATAGCCAGGGCACCGTTCGTCGCCATAGCAAAGCGGTCGTCCTCGGTGGATTTCGTGTAAACCACGCCGCCGATGGTGACGGTAGAGCCGGTGAATGTCAGGCTCACGTTGTTGTACTTCCAATGGTGATAGCCGAGCGTCACGGTGTTGCCGCGAGCAGACGTCACCTGAGGAGTGATGATAGGAGTCACCTTGCCGGTGCCAGTTCCCCATGCGGGAGTGACTACACCAGACTCGGGATCGACGCCCTGGAAGAGCGGAACCCCATTGGTGCCAAGAGTGATGAAGAAGGTATCACCGTTGCGGAGTCGCTTGACCGTGATACTGTTTTGTGCGCTGTAATTATCCATTACCAGTCTCCTTTTTTGATTAGTTTCTCGATTTGATCAAGGGTATAGATGGTCCCGCCGATTGCCGTAGCACGATCCTCCAGGGTCTCGCCCGGGATGATGTTCAGTTCCTTCTCGTCGAAGATGATGTGCTCGCCATTCCGCAGGCATCCACGGATGGACAGCCCTGCCTGGGCTGCCTGCATCCTGTCTGCGATGATGTATTTCATGGTTAGTTGATAATTAAGATGTTTCCACTCTCATCGACGAAGGGGTCGGTCCCGTCGGTTGCCACTTCGTAGGCCGGCTTGATTTCGCCCTCCACATACACGTCCATCCAGTCATCCTCATAGGTCCTGCCGATGCCGGTGGTCTGGATGAGGAACAAGGTCTTCTCGCCTTCATGGTGGGCCATCCTGGTCTTCTCAACCGTGTCCGTGAACCAGTTCATCTTGATGATGCTGCCGGGGCACTCCACGACGTTGCCGTCGGCGTGCGCCATGACCTCATCGTACCGCTGGATATCCGAAGGCATGATAGCGGCTCCGTTGGTAGGCTCCAGGTTGTAGTTCGGATAGACGCGGTTCACGGAGAACTGAATCTGCGGGTTCGGGCGGGTGCTGTCGGTGAGGACGGCGCGGACCAGGTAATCGGCCTTCGTGATGAGTCGCAGATCCAGGGTGAAACCGGTGTTGCTGAGCGCCAGCACTTCCGGGTCGGCCGTGGTCAGTTCCGTGAAGGAAGAGACATTGTTCACGCGGTAGAGTTTCAGCGTGAAGCCAGTTGTAATCACATCGGGACCCCTGTTCACCGTGACGGCGATGGCTCGCTTGTAGGCGTTCTCGTCAGTGGCGGCCGCCTCGGAGGCTGCGCTGGCCGAGATGATGTCGTGCGCCACCTTGTACTCGTACAGGTGGAGTTTGTCCTTGAAGGGATTGTACTGGATAATCTGGTCGTCACCGATGCTGATGCTGTACGCATCCTCGGAGACGTCCTCCGTGGAGAGGATGAAGGGGTCCGTCTTCACGGGGTTCAGAGTTCCCAGACGGGTGTCGGCCACAACGCCTTCAAAGCGGAGGCTGTACTGCTTCTCCGGGGGAACGTTCACACGGATGGTGATGGCGCCACGGTAGTTGGAACTCGACGTGTCAATCGAGTATTTGGGGTTGCCAAGGTCGTTGTTTCCCTGGAAGTCCGGGTGCTGCGAGATCTCGATGTCGTCCACATACCAGTGCATCTCCGTGAGGAGGTTATTGGCATACTGGTTGTGCCAGGATCCGTCGGAAGCCGACGCGAACACCTGGGGCCAGAACTCAGAGCCGGTGGCACGCCGGTCCGGCTCATACTCGGCCGGAGACACTCGGCCGTTGTAGGTCTGCAAGGCCGGGCGGGTGGGCGTCAGGCACTCCACTGAGACGGCCAAATTCAGGGGAGCGTAGTCAACCCTGATGCGTTTCTTGTTGCTTATCATATCGAAAGAGTGTATTCGGTTTCAGTATCATCTGGCATCAGCACGCGAATCGTGAACAGTGTGCTCACTCCTATTTCGGCCAGGTCGGAATAGTTCGCATTGTGTACAATCTCAATCTCGCCGGCGAAGTTCCTCACCTTGGGGAGGAGTTTCCAGGCTGCGTCGGCCACGGGGTCCCCGGAGTCTCGCTCGATCTCCCACTCAATCACATCATCTGTGTGGTCGTCCCATCCCTTCATGACAGAGCACCGGACGTTCAGAGACTCTCCGTAAGCCAGCGTGTCCTGCCCCTCCGTGTCAATCTCGATGCGGTACGGCAGTTCCTCGAACTGCTTGATGGTGCCTGACATGTAGATGTTGTCAAGGTAGGCGGAGTAGCCGGACATGTTCAGGCCGAGCACGCTAAGATTCGACAGGTCGCCGAACTGGGCAGCGATGTTCTGGGCCGTGAACTCCCAGGAGTTGACGTCTTTCAGGTAGCGCTCGTAGGTCCTGGTGGAGTAGCGGCTGGTCTGACGGGTGGCGTCAGAGAAGTTGCCGTAGGCCACGAAGTTCATCTGGGCGCACGGGTGGTGCGCTTCCGGATACCTGGTGGACTCTGGACGGATGGCATAGCGGAAGCAGTGGTTGTCCTGGGCCAGCAGTTCGGTCACGCGGAAGTAGGTCGTGTAGAAACCGGCGAACTCAAAGTTTCCGATGCCATCGTCGGAATCCAGATTGGCGTTGACGGACTGGTCGAAGCCATCATGGAAGATACCCATGCAGATATCATCGAGCGCGATGAGACCGATTTCGCCTTCCTCCAGGTGGAGGTAGGCTATGCCGGTATTCAGCATATTGCCGTTCTCATCGTAGTCCGGATAGACCTGCTCAATGATGCCGCCACCAGGAGCACGCCACTGGTTGCCTACCTGCACGGAAGTGCGGTTGTAGCGCAGTTCCGGGACTTCCAGCCAACGCCGGAGCGTCAGGGAGTCCAATTCGCCGTGGCCATACTCGTCGATGTTACCGCCCATGCCGGCCAGACCTTCCGCGTAGTCACCGAAGGAGGTGCCGGCAGCCATGTTAATCTTGCCGACGGCCGTGTCTTCGTGCTCTCTGGACAGGTAGGATTTCGTCTGGGCACGGACTGCGGCCTGTGCCTTCTGCACGATGTTGTTGACGTTCGCGATGATCTGCTCCGGAGACAGAGACTCCGAGCCGGAAGACCGGCCCAGAACATTCTCCGAAAGCACAACCTCGACATTCGGCAGCATCTTGGCACCCATGTTCCAGGTGATAGTCATGGATCGGATGGCCAGTTGCAGAATCTCACCACCGGAGAAACGAGGGTCGTAAATCTCCATGACAACTCCGGTCCTGAGTTTGCTCATCAGAGTCTCCGACTCATCCTGCTCCAGGGTGTTGATGCGCACGGGGTCCAACTGCACAGCCCAGGTAGGGTTGGCGTAGGACTTGGCATCCAGGGCGGCCTGCTTCGTCTCGTTCAGTTTCTTCTCGGCCCATACCACATAGAGGTGCGGCATGTCGATGCCAGTGAAGAAGAAGTGGTCGCCGGCAATAGGCTTCGGGCTGGTGCTGTTCGGCAGCATCTTGCCCGTGGAGTCAAACTCGGCATCAGACTTGGCCAGAATCAGACACCACTCGGACTGGACGCCATTGAGCGTCTTCGTGCGGTCAACGGTTGGCCAGTCCACGATGGTGAACTCATAGTCGCTGCTGGCCGACATCCAGCCATCAGAGAACGTCAGTTTCGCCTCGTTGCCAAGGCGGTCGCCCAGGATAGGCTCCCAGACGCGCTTCATGTACTCCAGGTCGGTCTCATTCGCTCCCTGCGTGGTCTGCCAGATATTCTTCACCCAGATCTTGAAGGTCATGGGGTTGTCGCCGGCATCAGACGCAAAGGACGAGATGAGGCGCACATTTGCCAATCCGACGGTGCGGATGGTCATCTTATTGGCAGGGTACGCATTGATAGCGGCCTTGATATGCAGGTGGTAGGTGTAACCACCCATGAGGGCCGTAATCGGGAACTCAGCGTTGTCGCTCTCGCGGATGGCCACCACCTCAGAATACTGGGTATTGATGGAGCAGGCGTAGGCGTAGTTCGGATATACGATGCCAGAGGTATCGTCGCCAAGATGCCAGTTGAAGCGGATTTCTCCGACACGGTTGGACGGCACCTTGAAAGCCGGTCCATCGAACTCGTAGTAGCGCAGGGATTGGCCGGCGGCGAAGTTCTGCGTCTTTATCATGTCGCCCAGGCTTTCCGTCTGAGACGCACCGCCGTCATCTCCGTCCGTGATGGTGCCGATGGCCACAGCCTCGTCGATGCGCCCGTAAGGACTCACGGTGATTCCCTGGATTGTAGGGAAGATCTCATCATCGTCGTCCAGTTTACCCTGGCGCACTCCATACTCAGCGATAGAATCCACGTCCTCCACGTACTCGACCGGCTGGAACTTGGTGTCCGTAAGGCCCTTCTGGTACGCCCAGTGCGACTGAATCTCGGCAGGCTCCGGATTGGCCGGAGTGGGATAGTCAGGATCTACGGGGCGGTTAGGGTTGCGGAGCCATCCCTTCACGTAGTATCGGAAGTTGATGTCCAGCAGACGCTCGAAGTACACGTTGGCCAACTCGGCGCAAGCATCAGGGTCGCCGGCGAAGGCCGTGTTGTTCGGGTCCTCCTTCTTGAAGTACCGGTAAGGCAGGTTCTGCTCACCACCACGGCCAAGCAACTGGTTGTAGATGTCTGCATCCTGCAACTGGCGCTCAATGCGGGTAAGGCCGCCCTGGTATCCGTACTGGAAGATGTGACCCTGGATGGTGCTGATCTGGGAGCCGGCCGTGATGTAGTACACGCCGTTCTCCTCGCTCAGGCTCCAGATGAGGCCATACACATCGTAGAGCGCCGGGAGGACGTCCCACAGGTAGGTGTACTCAATCTGGACCTCCTTGACCTCATCGGACAAGGTGGCACTTTGGTCAACACGTATAACGAACCGGTTGGCCCCGAAATAGTAGGCCAGTACCCGGTTGAAAAGTTCTATGAAATTCTGGGCGTTGAGGCGGACGGAAGCGATGTACTTGTCAACAATCACCGTTCCCTGGTCAGCCTCAGAAAGTTCGATGAAGAAATACCGCTTCAACTCGGCGATGGGGAAGGACTGGAACGTCAGATCCACCATTGAGCACCTGGAAGTGTTGTCCTTCGCCGCCTGTGGCGTATGGGTATTGAGGGTGAACTTTTCCCCCTTGTACTCCACATACCACTCTTCGCTCTCAAAGTCCGGGACGATATCACCGTCAATCCGGACCTGGGAGGTAATAATGCGGTCGCCCATCTCCTCAAAGGAAATGGTCGCCTGGGTCAGTGTCGCATAAGACGGAAAATGTTCGGTTATTCCTGGAATCATAAGCGCTAAACGGATTGCCCGCTTCCGCTCCCACTTCCAGCAGAAAGGTCGAAGTTGCAGAGGCTGGGCTTATTTACTCGGATAACCCATTCCACAACTACGACATCGTGTGCTTCACCAGTTGAATCCCTCCAAAAGTCTGTCGCAAGTGCTATCGGTTTCGGGTATCCGACGATTTTCACTTTCTTGTAATCGTTGTAAAACTCGACCTGGTTAAAGGTCTTTACTCCGGCAGAATCTTTCGTGTACAGGGCGTCGTTGAAGGCTTTGATCACACTGTTCGCGTTCTCCAAGGCTCCTTCGGCCTTGATGTAGAATTTAACCTTGTAGTCGAAAGGAGCATCAACGGTCTTCGGCAAAATGTTCTCACCCTCCTTCTCAGGGTAGGTGGTAGTCTCAAAGTCCTTAGCCTCGGCGCCGAAGCGGTGGTCCGCAGATACGTACCACAACTTCCAGCCGGCAATGGTGTCCTTGATTGTACCGGAGCCTATTTTAAGCCTTACCTTGATCATCTCCTTGGTCCTCCTGGTTGTAACGGCATGTGGCGCACTTGTCGCCATCTACTTTTTCCTCATGATTCAGAACGGGACAGCCGTCACCCTCGTTCGTGAACCTACACCAATTCGCCTGACGGATGGAACGGCGCTTGTCATCCAGTTTCCGCTCCAGATGCTTGTTGTACTCCCTCGTCTTCCTGTTCTCGACATCCTGGTCCGCGATGTACTTCTTCTGAATCATCAGAATCTGCGACACGTTCTCAAGGACGTCTTTTTCCTTTTTCTGCTTGGAGCGCCAGACGCTCGCAAACCAACCTAAGATAGCAGTAATGGCCGGAAGCGCTACATCCCGCAGCAGATCCAGTATGAAAGGGGAGTTCTCCATTATTTGACAGAGTGTTGAAAGATTTTACATTTCATCTCCGGACTTGAGCAAGGCTCAACCTTGTTCTCACCAAAGATGTACAGAGGAATGTTGATGGACGTACCGTAGCCCTCAGCACATTCAACACGCATGTCACAGCCGTTCGCGAAATAAAGCATCGGAATCAGCTGCTTCTCAAGATTCAACCCGGTCTTGATAGTACCGGTACAGTTGTGGAAAACATAGACCTGGTGGTCCTTCAATACTTCGCCGTCGAAGTGCTTGTCAATATAAATGCCAAACATCTCACAGCCGGTGAAATACTTCCGTAAGGTATCCATTCCCGGATAACCCTCCTCCAGCGCCCAGTCAATCGTCCGCTTGTACAAACCTATTGCCGTGGCCCTGGAAGTCACTTCTTCCAAGGCCCGGCGGTTCTCTTCGCACATGTGATGCGCGGAAGCCTCGCGGCGCAACTGCTTTTTCCACTCGTTATCCATCATAGCGCAAAGATACAAAAATTCTACTTTATTGCAATGCAGTGACTATTTGTATTTGCGTTCTTCGATGTGCGGACGCTGCGGATCATCTCGGTCAGCGATGCGATGTTCTCGTCCAGGTGCTCCATCTGGGTCCGGAATTTCTCGTCCCCGAAGGTGCCTGACGTGGTTCCGGCAGTGCTCGTGGACGCAGGAGCGGCGGCAGGAGTCGTGGAAGCCCCAACCAGGGCCGCACGGATGGCAGCAACGTCTGCGCTGATGGTGGGCACGTAGGACATGTAGAAGTTCTGAGTGTTGATGCCAGCAGCCAGGCCGTTGATGCTCTGCTCAGAGGCGCCAGCGATGTCCTTGCTGATGCCGGTGAGGTTGGAATCCAGGCCGCGCATGTTCACGCCATACTTTGCGAGGTTCTGCATCAGGGCGGTCATAGAGGCATTGGCCTGGTCGATGACGGTAGCAGACATGGCCGCAATCTGGGCAATATCCTGCTCGGACAATTCGCCGCCCTCATTAGCCAACTGGTCAATCTTATCGAACACGGGCTGGAGGATCTTCTGCATGACGGCGGCCGCCAGGGACTCAGTGACCATGCTCTGAATCATCTCCTTGAACTTATCCTTCATGGCGCCGGTGGTGGACGCGAAGGTCTGGTAAGCCTCAATCCATGCTTCCGCAAAGTCTCGGGCCGCAGAGGTGAGGTCCGTGCCGGAGAAGTGCTCAGACAACTGAGTCTCCATCTCCTTCAACTTCTCCTCGGCCTCCTCGATGTCGTCCAGCCATCCCTCAATCTTGTCCTCGTCCGTCTTCTTACCCTTGCTCTGTTCGGCCGCAATCATCCTATTGTATGCAACGATCTTGGCCTTGAGGACTTCCTGCTGTGCATTGAAGTCAGAGATGTAGTCAGCGCCAAACGCCTTCTCCATCGCCTTATCCAGCCGGTCATATTCCTTCTCCAGGTTCTTCACCACCTTCTCCTGGGCCGCTATCTCGCGGTTAGCCTTCGCGGTGCTGAGGTTGCTCATGATCATGGCGAGGGCGGCCACCGATGCGATGATGGCCGAGATGGCCAGCACAATCGGGTTGGACTCCAGCATGGTGAACATGGCGTTGATGAAAATCAGCGCGGTTCCAACCAGTGTGAGGCCGGCGGCGATACCGGAGAGCACAGCCTGGCCGTCGCTCAGTTCGTCCAGATTGAGCATGTCGGACACAGTGTTGACAATTTCAGAAAGCGTGTTGAAGGAGTCACCAACTTCGGCAACACCCTTCTTTGCCTTCATAAGAGATTTCTGGGCTGAATCCTGAGCCTTCTTATACTCGATTGTATTCTTCTTGCCCTCCTTCTCCAAGCGATTGGCCGTCTTCTTTGCCTTGGCATACGCCTGCAACTCCTTGATGATGGTCTTGTAGGAATTACCACGGCTTTGCACCTGCGTCTCGGCCTTCTCCTTGGCCTGGGTGACAGTCTTGAGGTCTTCCGGGCTGGCCGTAGCACCTGCCTTCTGGATGTACTCGTCAAGAAGAGCGATGAGGCCCTCCAGTGTCGCCGTGGAGACGTTCTCCAGGTCCTCGAAAGCCTTGGTCCACTCATAGGTAGCCTTGAGTGCTTCGAGTTCGATCTGGGCCGTTTCTTCGCCTTCCTTCTTCTGGGAAGCAGCCTGGGTCTCGGCAGATTCCTTCTTGATGGCACTCGTCTGGGTTTCAGCCTTAGCCTTGGCCTCTGCTTTTGCCTTCACCTTCTCAGGCTCGGACACATCGCTGGCTTCAATCCGGGCAATCTCCTTCTGATACTCTTCCTCAATGCGGGCAAGTTGCTTCTTCTCCCACTCCTGGATCTCGACACGCTTATTGGCCTCGCGGGTCTTGACATCAGTAATGCGCTCCTCGAAAGACTTGGACTTCTGATACGTCTTTACCAGGTCGTTGACCCAGGAGGCGTCATGCTTGCGCACCTCATCGGCAATCTCGCGGAGGTGCTTCTGCATCTCCTCTGGGAACTTATCCATGTTGGCCAGGATGTAGTCAAAATCCTGGTCTCCGAAAGCCTTGCGCATAGCATCGTCGAGGCCAACATCAGGCATGTCATTCAGTTTCTCCAGGGATTCGTTCAGTTGCTTCTGGATAGACTCGGTAAATCCTTCAACACCTTCTCCGCCATAGACAGAAAGGGTGAGAGTCATAGCGAGGTCCTGATCGCCGGTAGCATCGAGGAGGCCGGAATAGAAGTTGCGAATCTCAGCACTACGCTTCAATTCCTCCTTCATCTTCTTGAAGGCTTCCTCGAAATTCTTGGTCATCTGGGTGGTGTCGAAATCGGTCTTCGCATCCCACAGAGACTGGAGCAATTTCTGGAAATCACGGAGGGCCTTCGCCTTGTTGCTGCTGCCTGTGATTTCCTTGGACAGGAAGGCTGTCAGGTTGTTGCCGGCGCCATGCTTCTGGGCCTTCTTGAAAGCCTCGTCAATGGCGTCCTGATACCACTTGGAAAGTTCCTCTGCGGCACGCTTCTGGTCAGCAGCGCTGATGCCAAGAGAGAGGCCACGAGTTTCCATCGTGGAAGACTCCTGGCCGAGAGCACCAGCCTTGCCCATGTACTTTGCGAGGTTGTCGTATCCCTTCTTGAAGTCCTGCATGAATTTCATGCGGTCCTGCATGGTCTGGATGAAGGGGTCAGCCGTATATCCCTTGCCACCATTATCCTTGACAAGATCAAGAGCGTTGAAGTCCTCCAGGATCTTCTTATACATCTCCTGCATCAGTTTAGCGTCAGCAAGAGACTGCTCGGTCTGGGCGCGACGGGCGCCGGTAGCCTTGACCATCGCCTTCGTATAGAAATCGACGAGAGCGGTCTGGGCCTCATACTCCTTCGCGACCGCCTTGAGGGCATCGCGCTGGTCGCCGAATCCTTCAATCTGGTCCTTCGTGAGAGCCTTCACCTTGGTGTTGGTGCTCTTGAGGGTGGTGGTGTAACTGTTCAACTGGCTACGCCAGGCGTCTCCAAAGAAGTCAGGAAGGGGCGGGCCGATGAGGTCGTCAGACAGGCCCTGCAAAGCCTTGTCTGCATCATTGATTGCTTCCTGAAACTCTCCAATCTGCTTGTTGAGTTCCATAAGGCGCTCACCAAACTTTGCGCGGTCTTCATCGGAAAGATTGACTTCCTGGTATGTGCCGCTTGCGCCGTACATACCGGAGCCGGTCTGTACATACTGGAGTTTGGTGCCGCTCTGGAGTTGAGCAATAATCTTGTTCCGCTCCTCGACCAGATCTGCCATGCTGTTCTCAGCACGCTGCTTGTCGAGTTCCATTTTGAGGCGGATTGCCTCTCGGGCCTCCTTGTTATTCTCGCGGATGGCCTCAGTATTCAGAGCAAGGGCGCCGGTCTGAGCGTCGGTGCCATTGATTGCCTGAGGATAGGCCCGGCCCAGTTCTTTTGTGACACGGACGAGTTCGTCAGTCTCCTCCTTGGTCCGGTCCGCCTTATTGGCCAACTGATCGTACTTGTCGCACAGTTTGTCAATATCATCGGCATGAGAAGATGCCTTATTGAAAGACTCGACGGACTTCTGGAAATTGTCAATAGAAATCCTCGATTCATCGGACTTCTTGGCGAGTTTCACAAGAGCATAGATGAGCGCGGCAATGGCTGCTGCGGCCAGTGCATACGGATTCTTGAGCATCGCAGCAAGCATCCGATAGAGGGCCTTCGTAAACAGGTTCGTAGCCATCATTTCACGAGTCTTGACGGCCACATAAGCATTACCGAGTGTGATGGAAAGTTTCGTTGCTGCGGTCTCGCCGAAGATGGCAGCAATCAGTTTGCTCCGGCTTACAGTGTTGAGTTCAAGGGCAGATATCTCTGCAACCTCAGCAGCCGTAAGAGCGTTCGCGGCAACCCGGGCATTGGCAACCACAATCTTGTAGGCCACGATGGATGCAACGAGACCTTTGAGCACCTTTCCAGTCTCGCGCCAGTTCTGCATCAGGCGCATGGACGTGGCCAGAAGGTCCGTCATGGCCTTATGTACGGTGCCGGTGTTACCGATTTCATCGTACATGATTGATGCGGCATCCTTCAACTTCATCCACTGTCCCTTGAGGGTTTCAGACTGCTTCTCCTGCATCTTGTAGAAGATGCCGCCGGCATTGGTCATGTCCTCGAAAATCTCCTTGATCATCGAGAACGGAACCGCACGCTTGGAGATAAGGTCAAACACCTCTGCCGTCTTCACAGTGCGGCCATTCAGTTTCGTGAACTTCTCGGCCAACAGATCCACGAGAGGGATGCCGGCCTCGGTGAACTGACGGAGTTCCTGACCACGCAGAACAGCAGCGGCACGCACCTGGCCGTAAGCGAGCACCAGGCGAGACATGTCAACGCCAAGACCGGCAGAGATGTCCGCCAGGCGCATGGTGACGTCGAACAGATTCTCCGTCTCAATGCGGTATGCAGACAACTGCTTCGTGAAGGAAACGAGGTCTTTGATCTCGAACGGAGACTGGATGGCGGCCGCCTTCAACTGCTTGAACAGTTTTTCGGCACGCTCCGTATCCTGAATGATACCGCCGAGGGCAACACGTTGCATTTCAAACTCGGCGGTAACATTTCGGACATTCTGTATGAATCTGGTAGCGGAGTGGAGCGCGACAAGAGTTGCCGACCCCTTTATCAGGGCCAGCAGGTGAGAGTTGGACTGAGCAAGGCCGGCGTTCCACCTCTGGATGGCCTCATGGCCACGGCGGAAACCAGCAGCCATCTCGATGGCGGCCTTGTTGCTGAGGTCAACGGCCACGCCAACCTGGCGAGCCTTAATGCCCATCCGGTCAAGTTCGATGGAGCAGGCCGCAAGGAAAGTCCTCGTCTCTTTCAGTTTTATATTGACGTCATCAATCTGCCTCTGATACTTGGACACATTGACACGCGGATCGAGTCCGCCGGTAGCCTTTCCAGCGAGGTTTTGCTTCCTCTGCAACTGGTCCAACTTGGCGGTATATTTTGTGATTTCTGCCTCAGCACGCTGCATGTTGAGCGTAAGGACGTTGCCCATAGTGCTCGATGCGTTGCCGACGCCTTTGATTTTTGTTTCAAGGAGTGATGCCGCCTCAAGGAGTTCCTTTTCCTCCGCTTTGAGTCCAGAACCAAGCAGACTGAAACCGCCCTTGGCGGCCATCTTGTTGATCCTGGCATTAACCTGGTCGAGAGCAGACTGGAACTGAGCCAGGGTGGTCCTCGGCTCATCGAACAGTTCAATCAACGCCTTCTTGGATTTACCAATCTTGACATCTATGAAGAGAGACATCGGAGCGGAGTTAATCACGTCCTCCAACGGCTTCATCGAAGTTTTTACTCGGCCAGCAGCCTCCTTGAAAGCGGCATCTATATCAATTACAACAGGTATTTCAACTGCCATGTTTATTTTCCTCCTCGATTATGAAAGATTGCAATTTATCATCCTCGGTGTCATCTTGAACCGGCAGGCCAAAGTTACGAAGAATTTGGTTAATTTCCTCTTTGGTCTTGCGGGTATTAGACACCAGAATCAGTTTCTCCTCCTTCTCGTAGTCGTAGTCATAATAGCCCTTGTCAATGAGCATCATCTGGACGAAATTGGCGGAGTCCAGATACCAGTATCGGAACCACGACCAGAAGTTGTAGTTCCCATAAACACCCTTGATTCTTTCGTTGTGAGTGGACGCCTCGAAGGCCGACGTTACTTGTCGTCCTTTTTTATCCCCAAAGCGTCCTTCTCCAACATATTTATCACATTCTCCAGCCTCTCTTGCGCTTCTTTGGCGCACTCGCCAACCGGCCTCATAAACAGTTCTCGTTCCTGCCTTGAGAGTTGCCAGTTGGCTGAGGAAAAACCCACGTCTTCACTGACGGCCCCCACTCCGTTGATCTTGAACGTTACCTCATTCCCACGGAGTTGCAGGATATGCCACTTGAGCCACCAGAGCGGCTTCACAAATATGGCCCAGTTCCCGAGCAGGTAGTAAGCGGCCTTCTTGGCGTGGAGGGAGTAGAGTTTCTTGGTCAGATTCTTCGCATCCTTCTCAGCAACTCCCTGCTTGCCCTTGATCTCCAGGACCTGCGCTTCCTGTTCCAGCAGCGCAATACGCTGCTTGACTGCTTGCGACACCTGGCGCACCTTGTACCGGCGGCCGCCGGCCACGATGGTACAAGGCGCCTGGGTGACGGTTTCATACTCGCCGAGCAGGAACTTATCTGCTTTCTGCATAGTATTTGCTCAGCATTTTGTCCAACTCGGGGATCCAGCCTGCGGGAGAGTTCTGAATCCAGATCTTATCCTTAAAGGCTTTCTCGATGCACCAGATGCGAGGATTGCTCCTATACACTCCGCACTTGAAGTTGTCAGTGTCAAAGTGGAGGGTGAAAGGAACACGGGTCGCGAAGTAGGTGTTGAAGTAGATGTTTTCCACCACGTAGGACTGATGGTCGCAATCGTACTTGTCGTAGATGGCGAACAGTTTGTCCCACTCGTAGTACACCGGAAGATGGCAAATCCAGTTGCGGATGGGCAGACCTTCGCGGACGCACAGTTCCCTGGTCTTGGCCAGGTCACGCTGCCATGCGTTGCTGCTGTTCGGGTCGCCCTTCATGTCGCCCTCCAGAATCTTCGGAAGCAGAACCTCCTCCATGCTAAAATCGTTGACGGCGTACATGTCGTCGCAAGCATAGATGAAGCCTTCCGTGTCCGGGAAGCGCTCGCGCACCTTGCGGAACTTGTTCACGTGGTCGATGTGGCACCTGTACTGGCCGGGGATCTCGTCAACGCGAGGGCACTCGATGAAAACGATATCATCGCCGGTATCCACGATGGGATGATAGTCGCCGACAATCACGATGACATGGGGCTTCTTGAAGTGACGGCGCCAGCCGGCAACCGCATACTCAAGTTCACGACCCTGGGCACCTTCGGCCAGATACGGGATTACGACGAGGACTCTGGGGTCCTTCTCGGGCACCAGTTTCGTCTCCTTGGGTTCCACCTTGACTTCTTCTTCCACCTTTACTTCCTGAGTAGGGGCAACAGGTTCCTGGACCTGTGTCTTTTCCTCTGCGGGCTTCTTTTCGCCCTTCTTCTTATTACTTTCTGCCATAGTATTTTAAGATTTGATAAAGAAAAAGAGGGGCGGGGATCTGTTCAACCCTCCACCCCTCGGATTTAGGTTCTCTACACGAGATTAGGCGCCAGCGCCGGAGCCGCTACCATTTCCGTCGAGGGTCTCTGCGGAGATCCCACCATCAGCGTAGGCAACCTCGTTGCCAGCGAAGATAGGCATGACGGTCTTGAGGTTGGCGGTATCGACGTACTCGGCGGTCACGACCACGTGGATCTTCCAGATCTTGTCGCCCCATGCGAGGGAGCCGGCCATCTTGGCCTTCGGGAAGAACAGGGCCTTGTTGCCCTCGTCGTTGGTGATCATGATAGGACGGGTCTTCACGGGGAGTTTGTGACCGAAGCCATAGACCTTGTGAGTACCGTTGCCGAACACGGCGGTAATGCCGGACTCGGAAGGAACAACTTCGACGGCGCCGAGGAACACCTTCAGGAAGTCGGGTTCCAGGTCGGCCAGGTCGAAGGAGAACTGGTGCGTGCCGTTGGTGGCGGTGGAGGTGATGACGTCTCCCTGTTCATCCAGGAGGTTGTTGAAGGAGACCTGCTCACCATCCCAGGAAGTAGAGTCCTGAACTACCTGGCCAAGGCTGGCGCCGTTGGTCAGAAGCTGGGCGATGGTGGTATCGTTGGTGATACCAGCGGCGGGCATGGAGAAGACGATGATGTCACCCTGCCCGGCGATGAGCTGCTGAGAGCTACCAAGATTCTTTACAGACATAGTTTATTGCGAGATTAAAGATTTCGTTATGCGCCTTCCCCGGAGCCAGAGCCGGAGCCTGGCTCAGGTTGGGCATTGAAATTGCTGTTCGTATGCCACAGGAGGTTGAGCGTGGTGATGCTGTAACCGGAAGCCTGATTCGGTGTGGTAGGTGTAATGTAACGTTCGTCCTCGAAGTAGAAGAAGAAGTTCTGAGTGTTCCGCTTGTGAACCAGGGTCTCGAATTGCTCCAGGATCCTGTCTATCCTCTGGCCCTTGATGGAACCATCATTGTTCATCTTGCAGTAGAGACTCACTGCGACGGCGCCTTCCGCGTAATTGGCCTTGGGGCCAGGTCCGCTGATGTTGCCATTGATGTAGATGACGATGAAATCCGTAGGCAGACCATTGGTGGGGCGCTCCCAGTCGCTGTAAACAACGACCTTCTCAGTGCCGCCATCGGCCTTACCAACTACGACCTTCCCGTCGAGGAAGTCACGCAGTTCCCTATCGGGATGTATGGAAGACATCTTTATCATTTGAATCTCCTCATTGCTGCCGGAGCGGGTTTCGCTCCAGGGTGAACTTTGATGTACTTAAGAACCTGGACGCTGGTCTGCATCTGGTTCGCAAAGTGGCCTTCAAGGGTTTCAAGGTAGCCACGATGAGTCGGTTTCTCATTGACACCTTCTGCATAGGGGACTGCCACGAACAAGGTGCCTGACACCCCGGTCTTCGGATAACTGTTCTTACGGACGGCCCGGATGGCTTCGTCCATACCCCAGATTTTCTTTCTGTCCGGAGCGTTCTGCGGCCTTGTCGCTTCTTGAGGCATGTAGAGAGCACGCACAACTCGACCACTCTGAGCAACGGCCACGGCGATACTGTCATGGAGGTTGGCCGTGTAGTAAGGGAGCACATCCTTGTTGGCCTGGACGAAATCGAGGAAACTGTTCCCCGCGTTCGTGAAGACCTGCTGGGCGGCCTTGTTCACGCCATCGGCGCAAGAGAGCAACTCGATCTCGAACTGCCTTCTTGCGTTTTTCCATCCTTGCAGATGTCTGCCGTGACTGTAAGCCATTGTTAGTCTCCTTGTGCTTGCTTTAACTCGATTCTCGTGCACTTGATGTTCGCCTGCCAGGGCAGGTTGATGTCGCGGACAATCTCGGCGATGGCCTTTATCTCGCGACCCTGCTCCGTGGTCACGGCGATGGCATCGTTGATTGCGACCATGACATCATTACCGGGCAGATAGACAGTGGGATTACGGGTGATTATGCTCCTGGAGTACCCGGTGCCACCTTCCTCGTAGAGGCAGGGGCCGGAGTAGATCTCCTGGGGCGCAATCTCGTTGTCCCATTTGTCGCGTCCACCGTTGTCCCTGGTGATGACGCAAGTGTCACGAAAGTCAATGATCTTCATTACCTCATCCTCAATGCTGTGGCGTCATACATTTCGCAGGCGGTAGAGTCGTCCTCAGGGACTTCCCATCCCCACTTGCGGCGGAGGTCGTCGCCAAGCGCCTTAAACCGTGCGCGGTCGGCCATCGTGATGGTGTAACCGCCCCGGGAAGCGCGGACGTCTCCAACCTGTTCGGAGTATCCGCCTCCTGCAAAAACACCGCACACCGAATAGTAAACTGTCGAAGATGCGTAGTCAAGACGCATATCGAAATCGGTGTCATCGGTCCTCTCGCGGCGCTCGGTGTGAGTTCCAGAGCCTTCCTCGTCAGGAACTTCTACGTCAACATAATCGACGTCCTCATTCAGGTCGAGTCGGGCCAGACCGACCTCCTTGGGGCTACGTGCGGCGCGAGCCACAACGTTCTCTTGGAGGTCAAGTCCGGGGACCAGACTACGCAGGTATTCTTCGACAGTCATACTTCTTCGGATTTATTGGTTACGCTCCTTCGCCAGAGCCACTGCCGGAACCGGAACCACTTCCACTGCCGCTGCCGGCGGTGTAGGTGATCACGTACCACATCTCCTTCGGGCGGGTGGGCACGCAGAGGCCGTAGAACTCGGACCACCAGTCCTGAGTCTTGGACTTAACGTCGTACTCGTACTGGATGATGCCACGACCCTCGAAGAAGGTTGCGTAGATGGCGTCGCCATCGGGCAGGAGGGCCATTGCGGTCTTGATGGTGCCCAGAGGACCTGCGGGATACAGGACGTAGGTGTTGGCGTTGAAGGTGCGGAAAGCCTTGGTGACAAGTTTGGCGTTGACACCCTTGCCTTCCAGGCGCTCGGTGGCGGTGAGGCCCTGCTTGAACTTGATGTTCTTGAGGGGCAGGCCGATGAGTGCGGCGAAGGCGGACTTCACCTCGTCATCGTCGGCGTTGTTACCCACGATAAGGGCGTTGGCGTCGTTCGCAGGGGTCATGAGCAGGTCACGACGGATGCGATAGCCAATCTGCTTGCGCACGACAGGGTGCTCCATGTCGTCGAGGAAGGACAGTTCGTCAACTTCCATGATGATGGAACTCTTGTCGTAGCCCTTACGCATCATGTTACGGACGGTCTTGCGCAGAACGGCGATGAGGTCAACGTTCATGTTGGCCGTCTCGGCGGTCTTGTTCTCAGGATCGCTGAACATGTTCGGGGTACGAGTGATGTTCTCGTCCGGAACATTGGACATGAACACGAGGCCCTTGATGCCGCGAGGGTTGTTGTTGGCATCGAGGATGAGGCCACGGTTGGACACCATCTGGTCGCGCTGATACAGCATGGACAGATAGTGGGCGTTCTTGATGTCGGTGAGACCGTTGAACAGCAGGTCCAGAGCATACTCGCGTGCGGTCTGGTTCTGGAACTGAATCTTGGACAGAGCGTCCAGGTAGTTGCGGTAGTCGTCCGCATCCCAGAAGAAACGGGCCTTCTGGCAAGGGATGACGCCTTCCGTCATCTCGAATCCCTTGGTTCCCAGAGGGATGACCTCGGAATCCTTGTCGGCGTAGGTTGCCATCACCTTGAGTTTGTTCGACATCAGCAGCTGCTTGAAGTCGAAGGTGATGGAGGAGTACGGATCCCACTCGAACCCATCCAGGTCGAGATCCTGGGAATTACCGAAACCGATAACATCGGTTACATAGAGGTCGAAACTTTCGGCGGAAAGAATACCGGCCTCTCCCATGAGGGTGCGGAAACCCTGATTGTACTTGTGAGCCATAATTCTTTTCTCCTATTATTCGTTTTCGTACTCGAAGGTGATACCGGGCAGGTTGTCCTTGTAGAAGTCCAGCATCTCGGGGATGCGGTCGCCAAGGATCTGGCCCTTGGTCACAACGGCCACAGTGCCGGCGTAGGCACCGTCGTTGCTGACGTAGATTTCGCGCCAGGAGAGACCCGACGGCTTCTGGAGAGCGACATCGCTGCCGGCCTCTTTGGCCACATACAGTTTGTCACCCTTGGCGAGAGCGCCGAGAGAATTGGCGGTGATAGCGAAGGAACCAGTCTCGGGGTCATAGGCGCCGAGGGCAGCAGCCTTGGTAAGACCATTCTTGGCGGAGTTGAGGACACCCAGAATGAAGCCTTCCTCGGGGACTGCGTTGTTGGTTCCTTTCAGTTTGATGGAGGTGGAGCCGCTGGTTACAGCCTCCTGGACCTCATAGGAGTCCAGAAGAATGGCCTTACCACCCATCACAGGGAGGTAAACCGGAAGTGCGAGAGGAATCTGCGTGCCCTTGGGAAGACCGACAAGACTGACGGTGCCACCGACAAGTTTACGCTCTTTCACCTCGATCCACACGGGCATCCGTTCGGCAGGATACGCGGTTACGACCGGCTTGAAATGGACGTTTCCTAAATTGTTTCCCATTTTGTTGTGAAAGGTTACTGGTTAAAAACTACTGTTGCTCGGCAGGCTTGATGCCGTGACGAGCGTCCTGGCGGGCTTTCTCGGCCTTCCAGTCGGTCACGCCCTTCTCGGTGTTGTTCGGATCGGCCTCGAAAGGCTTGCTCGTATCAACGCCCAATTTGGACACGGCCTTGTTGAAATAGCCTTCTGCCTTCTGGGACAGTTCGTCGGCAGACATCTTACTGCCAGTCGCCTCGTTCAGTTCAGTCGCCCGTTCCCATGCCTCGTCGGCCTGATCTTTGTAATGCTTGGCGTAATCGCCACCAAAGAACTTGGCCCTGGCGGTTTCAAGAGCGTTCTTCGCTGCCTGATTCGACTCGAACCCATCAATCTTGTCCTGGAGAGGTTTGACGGCTGCTGCTACTGCGGCCTGGACGATGGAGGCGATGTCGCCTTTTCCAGAACCGCTGTCGCCGTGGCCGGAGCCACTGCCGCTGCCAGAACCGTCGCCGGAACCAGATTCCGGGTGTGCTGCCTTGTAAGCATCAAAAGCACTCTGCGTGGAGGTCCTCTTGGTGATTTCCTGGTCGCGATGCTTCATCAACTCGTCGGCAACGAGCCTCATGGTTTCGGCGTCCGTAAGGGCGGCTTCCACCTGGGACTCTTCGGTGATCGTCTTTTCTCTCGCTGAGGCAATCCGGTCAATAGCCTCGTTACTCAGCCCGAAACGCTTGATTTCAGATTTCGCCCTGAGTCCTTCTACGATTTTTTCTTTGAACATATATGTGTGATTTAGAAATGATATTCCGGTGCAAAAATAGGAGATTTTTTTGAAATCCACAAAGTTTGGCCCACTTTTTGCAAATAATCGCCCCTTTTTCGTATCTTTGCGGTGATGTTCCGACTTCTCCATACTGATGTGCCCTTTCCCGCTCGATATGAACATGTTGAGCGGAAGAAGGCTACTGTCAGTGATAAAGGATGGGACAAAGTAGGCGATTTTATGCTTCGCGATGGCATCGACCTGATACCTCAGGAGGGTCTCCAAGAGAACCTGTGCCATTGCGAGGCAAACCTTGTATTTATATGCGGGCAGGCGACTTCCGGCAAGACATTCGGCATGATGCTCAAGGGCCTCAACGGTGTCGGAAAGTACGGATATACCGGCCGTCTTATCAACGTTCGTAAACTGGACTCCGCCAAGGGTACGTCCATGCACCGTGACGCATCCTTCGTCTGGGGCGAGTTCTCTGGGTGCGAAATCACTACTGGAGAACTTCCCACCTTCGCGTGGCCTCGCTGGAACAACGCTATCCAGATGATCCACGCAAACTTCAACCCGGATAATCCAAAGGAGTGGGACGAGTTCCAGGAGTACATCAAGAAGCAGCAGGCGGCCTATATCGCGATCGACGAAGCCACGGCCATCGAGCAGTTCAGAATGTTCGCCTACATGTTCTCCCGTAACCGTGACGCATCCGGAGTTGAGCCGATGATGGTTCTTTCCTTCAACCCGAAGTATGCGCACTGGACAACGGACTTCCTTATCACTGGCGGTTACATCAATCCAGAGACCTGGTACATTCGCCCGGAAATGGACGGCAAGAAGCGCTACTTCTATATCAAAGGTAACGATGCCACTAAGGTCGTCTGGGGAGACACGAAGGAAGAGGTTGTCCAAGCGGCTCACATCAAGATCAGCGACGAAGACCGCGCTGCTGGCCTCACCGAAATGGATATGGTCAAGTCCTTCATCCTCTTCACAGGTTCGGCTGCTGGAAACCGCAAACTCGTGGCGGCCACCAAGGGCCAGTCCGTTGCGAACCTTCACAACGTCGGCGCCGAGCAGCGTGCCGTTCTGGCTGAGGCTTACTTCGGCCCGACAGAAGACGAAGACGTAGGCGTCGCCGATGCAGACTTCCGCGCCATGTCGTCCAACCCCAGGAACGATGACGAGAACATGTATGCCACGATGGATGTATCCGGCGGTAAACTCAAGAGCGATGATAACCTCATGCTCATCTTTAGAGGAAACTGCTGGGTCGGCGTTGAGGCGTTCCGTGGAGATCCGAAGGAACTTTTGGACTGGATTGACGAGAAGTTAGAGCACTGGGGCGTTCCGAAGCAGAACTTCGCCTTCGACGCTACCGGCATCGGTTATTACCTCACAGCCTTCAAGGAGGGTATTCCTATCACCCCGAACAAGACGCCGATGCAGGAGTACGATGAGCAGGGAAATGCCGTGACCATCGAGCAGTATTTCAACCTTCGCTCGCAACTCCTGGCAAAGACCGAAGTCCTGTTCAAGACCGGATTCTATTGCACCACCCTGGACCTCAACATGCAGATTCCTTACGGAAAGAAGGGTGGCAAGCGCCGCATCATTGATATCCTCTACAACGAGAAAAATGTGTTCATCAAGGGCCAGAAGAACAAGAAGATTCTCTATCGGAGCAAGGATGAGTACATCGCACGCTTCCACGAATCACCTGGCCTCATGGACCCGTTCACATACCGCGCTGTCTTTGAACTGGACGCAAGACCAAAGAAGCAGCCAGAGAGGGAGATCGGCGAATCTGCATACACTGGACTATTTCAAGATTATGGCGGAGGACGCTCCGTCGTATGGCTTTAATTCTTCATAGCTATGAAAGTATCTGATTACATCAACGATTCAAAGAAGCGGCTCTGGACTCGCCGCGTACTTCCGTCGATGGTTCAGGCCCCCAATCAGAAGGGAAGCAACAAACGCCGCAGGGTGGCGCCCCCCGCAGGGTCGTACATCTACCTGCGGCAGGAAGACTTCCTCAATGAGTTGACGCCTGGCGCCCACGACATCAACTCGAAGTACATGTCCAAGCGCCCGATCTACAAGGACTCGGGCGAAAAAAACGCCAAAGGCCAGACCAAATGGGTGCTGGTCGGATACGATGACGTGGAGACGGTCGCTCTCGGCATCCAGGAGTGCATCATCGGAAAGAAGATTTCACACTTCGCCGGCGATGGGTTCTGGATTTCCAACGAGACGGAAGACAAGGCCAGGTACGACAAACTCATATCCTGGATGGATATGGCTGGCATCAGCCATGCCGCATGGCTCCAGTTGGTCCGTTCCGTTTTCCGCACCGGCGATGGCGCCATCTACCTCTATCGCACGGAAGAAGGTATCGAGTACAAGGTGTTCGGCTACGAGGAAGGTTCCGTCCTGTACCCCAAGACCGATATCAACGGGAAGACAACTGTCGCCCGCAAGTACACCTTCGACGGCCACGCCACTGTTGACATCTTCACCGGTGACGGCTCTGAGACCTGGATGATGATCGACGAAAAGGATGATGACTTCCGCGATTATGTCAAGGAAGACACCACCAAGAGCGAAGACGGATGGTATCTGGTCAAGAAGTCCGAGCCGCAGGCAGGAAAGGGACGCTGCCAGTGCATCTACTTCCGCATCGACGACATCCCCACCGGCCCTGCCCAGTTGTCCATTGAGGCCCTGGAAGATGCCTGCTCCTACATGTCTGAGGAGATGAAGAACACTGCTTTCCCGATTCTGTTCCTCAAGTCCGAAAAACTGGTCAGCCTCCCTCCGTCCGAGATGAACGGAAAGACCATCGGCGTGAAGGGCAGTTCCGACGCTCTCGCTCACAGCGACGCGAAGTTCCTCGCACCGCCGGATGCCAGCAACACCGCAACCATCCACTTGAAGAACCTGTGGGACAACATCGTCCGCACCTGCATGTCTGTGTTCGTTGAGCCGGACGTACTCAAGCAGGGAGCAGACTCCAGCACGACCATCAAGATTATGTTCGCGCCCGAGATTCAGTGGTGCCAGAACATCTGGCCTCAGTTCTTCAAGGGCGTCCGTGATATCATGACCATCATGAAGGCCCTGGTCGGAGCAATGGAAAACGATGTCAAGGGATACGAAGCACTCCGCACTTCCGTCGGCCCGAACGTCTGGATGCCTCAGAACATCGCAGAGCAGGTCAAGAATGAGTGCGACCAGGTGTATGCCCGCATCAAGTCCCGCGAGGCCGCAATGGAAGACCTCGGCTCCCAGCATGTCGGAGACTACGGAAAGATCAAGGAGGAATGGGAATACGAGATTCGCATCAAGTCCGAGATTCCTGCCGAAGTCAAGGCGAAGTACGGAGTATCCGGGGATGGATCAGGCGATTCGGAATCAGGGTCTGGACGTGGTTCAGGCTCCGGCTCCGGAAAGACTGGAGTCACCAAGCAAGCAGCAGGGAAATCAATCCAGGGCGCATAAAAGAAAAGGGGTTCGCTTCACAGCGGACCCTTTTCATTCCAACTTTTATGAAATTCTTTTCAGTAAACTCGATGCAAATATAAGGATTATTTCTTACCTTTGCAACACACCTTTTTCCCACACACCTGATTCTGCCCATAGGCAGGAAATCCACCCCGCAAGAGGTGGATTTCTTTTTTATTGTGGTTGGTTAGAACGGGTCAGGACCTTCCGCAGCAGGTGCCGGGGCAGATGCTGCCGGAGCGGGGGCGGCCGCCTGGGCGCCTTCGATGGCCCAGTCGAAGCAATTCACGTTGTGATACCACTTGCCGTTGTACTCACGGCTGGTCACGTCATAGTAGAACGTGCCCTTCTGGCCGGCGCGGAGTTTGGCAAACTCCTCGGCGCGGTTGCTGCGACACTCCAGCATCAGCGTGCTGTTGTACCGGCCGTTCTCGTACTCAATGACAATTTTCGCCGTGGCCCAAGGACCACGCTGCCCCGTTCCCCGTTCTATCGGGAGGACTTGGGTGATGCGTCCTACTACTTCATTTTTCATCTTCGGTATTAAATTGAATGTCTAACATCTCTTCCTTTGCAAAATGTATGCCATGCTTCTCACATTCCTGGAGATATTTGCAATGAGGGCAGGCGTCTTCTGCATTTTCCTCGCAGAACTGACGGTAAGCGCACTGGCCGCACTGAACAGGCAGATACCGGCGAGGCTCCTCAGGGGCGTTCTCGTCCATATCCAGGAGACCGATCTTGTCGGCCAACTTCATGACCATCTCAGGATCCTTCGCCTGCTCAATGTTCTGGATTAGCGACATAGAGAACTCCGTGAGTTTCTCCTTGGACTTTGCCTTCCTTTCCTCCAGAGTGAGTTCCGGGGCGAAAGGCTTCAACTCCTTGCTCGGATCCAGGAACTTCTCCAGGGTGGCCTGATATGCAACAAGGTACTCCTTCACCTCCTTGCGGGCAAAGAACTGCCGGACGTACTCGTCGATAGCAGCCTGGGCACGGGAATTGAGCATGTCTGGACGAGCGAAGGCGATGTAGGCGTCCCGTCTGGGACAACCAGACAGGACGTGCCATGTGAGCGCGTTCTGTTCGTCCTGAGTTAGAGCGGAGACGGCGTAGCCGTCGGGCCGCATTGGAATCATTGATTTGGCCATAGGTTACAAATATACTACTTTTTGCTGAGATAATCCTTCAATACTGCGCGAAATTCCTCTTCCGACCTAACAACGACATACATGTACCCCTGTGCTTTAACGGCAGCCTCCCAAGCCTTTTGGTATGGTGACTGATAGCCGGTCTCTGTCTTTAATTCAATGCAGAGTCCATGATATCCACCACGAGGAATGAGCAGGATAAGATCCGACACTCCACGGACGATGCCTTCTGCACGACGCCTGGCGCCAAGGTAGCCACTCCCTCCATCGTCCATCTCATTTGCAACGTGAAACAGGAGGTTCCTGGTCTCGGGAAAATCATTCCAAGCCGCCTTGACGCAAGCGGCCTGGATTATCATTTCAGGCGCCTGCCGGTGCCTCTTATTGTATGGATTCGGCGGTGTTGGGGTCGTTGCCATTACCTTATGATTTTGTACATAAGAATCAAGTCATCCTGCTCGCGAATCCTCGTGAAGCCATGCTTTTCGTAGAACGACACAACGAAAGGCTCCGTGACCGAGTTGAGGTCTATCCGAAAAATTCCACGACTTTTACACTCATCCTCGCAATGTTTCAAAAGCCTCGTGGCGATGCCGTTCTTTCTGTACTGCGGAATCACGCTAAGACCAGAAATATACGCAACTCCAGGATTCGATTTTTCAAACGATACTGATACACAGCCATGTCCACCATCGGCTATGAAATCAAGACTTTGGCCCCACGGCCATGTATTTTCATGAACTATCATATTACAATAATTTTGGATCTGAGTCTTCGGTGATTTTCACCTTGCTTAATATATTCTTGCTGAAAAAGTAGTAGTATTTTGGATTCAATCCCAGTACCTTTGCGGCCCTCTGGAAAGCGGCCTTTTTCTCCTTGCTGTTCATTATGCAAACCTGCACAAGAATCCAGTTCGTATTCTTCCCAAGCAACTTCATCTCGGCCACATACTCTTCCACGGTCTGCTTCCGTTCGTAATTCCTCTTGTCAACAATCTCCTGCAACTCAGCCCGGAATGTTTCCTGCTTCGTAGGAAAGTGGTAGCCGCAGAATGGGCAGTCCGAATACTGAACCGCAATCATCTTCTGGCACTGAGGGCATATCTTCGTGGGTGCCACTCCGCCACCGGCACCGGTCTTATGCCACACGCCCCACTCCCTGTCATCCTCGTATCGGCCAAGGCGCTCGAAATTCAAGCCGAAGTCCATGCAGATAAACTCACCGTTCTTCCCAGGAGCAGGACGGCTGGCACGGCCAAGGCACTGGAGGTACTTGACGAGAGATGTGGTGGAGAACATGAGCATCACGACCTTGATATCCGGGATATCGAGGCCGGTGGTGAAGAGTCCGAAATTGACCAGCACCGGGAAGTCTCCCCGGGCAAACCCCTCCACAACATCCCGGCGCTCTCCGCTGTATTCCTCATCCTCATCGAAGTCTCCAGACAGGCAATACCTGGCATCTACGCCGGCCTCACAGAAAGCCTTCGTTACTTGGATAGTCTGCTCGGACGAGCAGCAGAACACAAGGCACTTCTCGCCCGGACAGATGCGCTGGTAGTTTTCCACGGCACCGACATACCTGGCCTGCGATTTGAACTTGTCAGCCATCTGGCCCAGGTTGTAGTCACCACGGGAAGCACTCCACTCAACGTCATCCATTCTCGGAGCATCCAAAGAGAATAGGCGGCATCTGCATAGGAACCCAAGGTCGATAAGGTCCTTGACGGAAGGGCCGGTGACTACGGCTCCGTAGTCGAGGCCCAACTGGCGCTGCTGACCATACCTGGCCGGCGAAGCAGACAGGCCAACCACGAAGGGCTTCTCCGGCAAGACGTCGAACACGAAGTCAAACTCTGCCCTGTGGCACTCGTCCAGGATCAGCATCGTGAAACCCTGGAACCACTTCATCCAATCCTCCTTCTTCACGCGCTGTCGGGCCGTCTGGGCCATCATACAAACACAAGGCTCCTGCGGTATCTTCCGCGTCTTCGAGAGCACCGTAGCCACGTTTGCGCCCCATTTGGCGCAGTGTCCGGCATCCTGCTTGATAATCTCCTCGCTGTGGGCCAATATCAGAACAGTGTTGCCCTTGCTAAGGCTCATGGTGGCGATGGCTCCAAGGATTACACCCTTGCCGCCGCCAGTAGGTAACTGGTATATCACCCTGTGGTAGTTCCGCAAGGCAACTCTCAGTTCATCGACACTTTCCTTCTGATATGGTCTCAGTTCCATTATTCTTCAATCTCAAGTTTCACCCAATGCCAATAGTAATCGCAATATCCAAGCCGGCTGTTCCACATCGACTGGAGATTGACGAAGGGGATGCCGAACTTGCGCTGGCAGAAGTCGTCGAAACGTTCCGTGTAGGATCCGTCACGATTGTTGGTTGTGCTCTGAAAGACCGGTATGCACTTCTTCCCATCCAGAGTCTCAAATCGGATTCCTTCCATCGACCAACCTGGCCGTTTCCAGAATGATTCATCAACGGCGTTGGACGGGAAGAAGACGTCTGGGGCGTACTTCGCCTGGATGCGATAGTACACCTTCTGCACAACTGGTGCCGGCGCCTTCTCCTTTACTTTCCTCGGCATAGTGCTATCAGGTTTTCGAGTCCACGGCCACCGCCACCGATACCCTTTCCGTCATACCACCCTGTAAACGGATAGTACGTGACGTTGTGGCACCTGACTCGGACCACAAGGCTCAAATCGGTCTCCTGGACCAGAGGAATACCTTCCTCAGCGAAGCGTTTCTTCGCATAATCCAACCGCCCGGGTAACACCTCGGCGCGGCGTCTTTTCCATTCAGCGCTCTTTGCCATACACAACCATTATACATTTGTCTGGCACCAAAATATCCCTTCCGTGCCCCTCAATCCTCGCGTAACTCATCCACCTCTTGAAGGCGGCCGCCCACTTCACACCGTAGCGGATCCTGCTCAGGATATCACACATGCGTTCCCCATCTATGAGAGTGACTGAATCAATCTCAACCTCAAGTCCGTCCATGAACTGCATCTTATCGCCCTTCTTGGCGTCCAGGAATATCCTGGTCTTCTCATAGAAGGCGCCATAGGGCAAAAGGATGTAGTCATACCAGGTATCTCCAGGGGCGTCATGCTGAGGCTTAAAAATCTTCCTCTGCGAGTTCCTTGATTCGTAGTTTCTTGCGCGTGTCATACTTTCTGGTCAAATCATGTATGGCCTGGCAGAAGGCGTCCAGGGCTGCTGGACTCATCACACGGTCTTCACCCTCGGAGCGAGGGTTGCGACGGAAGGCATAGCAGAACTCCTGCATGTACGAGATGTAGTCATTGACAGTCATCTTATGCAGGTGTTTCTCAACCGGCTTCCAGTGCACCTTGCTCTCGCCTTTGAAGATCTCCAACTTGACGGGATTCGGGTACTCCAGCCACTCCTCGATTCCGAGGAGGTAGAACTGCATACAGAAGGGGAGGAAGTACCAGAGATAATTCTTCTTGATAATCCGGTAGATGAAGTCCTGGGAGAACTTCGTGAACCGATTGCGGCGTGCCCACCGGTACAGCGTGAAACGCCACATCTCCCAGTCGAAATCATCCGGTTCGCCCAGGACCCCAAAGTCCCAGGCTTCACGATGCTGTTTCAGAAACTCCTTTGCCCCATAGTCGTCACCGAAGTTGTACGCATCAATAACTCCCTGCTTGAAGCAGAGGTCAAAGAACCGCACCACGGTAGGGGCGGAGGATCTGTTCAGCAAGCACCTCATTTCACAACAATGTCTTTGTCCAGCAGCCACGAAAGCACCATGAAGTAATCTCCCAGGCTGCATCCGGGCATCCGGTAAGCCCGGCACGTTCCCGGGCGGATTTCACTCAACTTGACGGCATGGCGGCCGTTGACCGAAACCATACGGCCGTCCATGTCCTCAAGAATTTGATAAAAGGTAAGCATACTACTACTTTTTCGCCTTTTCCTTCTCCACAATCGTCTGCTTCAACTTTCCGTTCACGACGGACCAGTCACCGACCTTGAAGTCGGCCGGGTTGTGGTCGGAGTCGATGAAGGCGTCGAAGAGGATGACGCGCTTGCACATCGAGGCGATAGATTCCAGATAGTCCTTCCGGTCGAATCGGAAGACGATGCCGCGCCACTCGGCGTCCGGTGAGTCCATGTCCTGAATCACGTCGTCCATCTGAGTGGCATACTTGATCAGGAAGATGGTCTGCACGGTCGGGTTCGAGAGGAACTGGCCGATGAGTTGGTCTCCGTGCTCTTTCCAGACGGCGGCCTTCTTCTCCTCGTAGGATGTGCGCTCGTCCATGAAGAAGCACTTGGTGTCATTGCCAACCAGTGTCTTGAACTCCAGCACGATGTCCTCATCCTCTGAGAAGGCATCCGGGCTGGCGCCGAAGCGGTCGAAGCCTTCCGGCACCCAGAACGGCAGCACTTCCTGGTCCTGAGAGTAGATGAAGTTCACGCCGGCCAACTCCGGGTAGAGTTTCGGCATGTTCACCACTGCCCAGTGGAAGATGTACGGCTCATTCTCGTGACCGATGTCGAACTGCTTCGCGTTCACCGGTAGGGCGAATCCGTGGCGGCGCTCCCAGCGCTTCTGACGGATGTACGAGAGGTTGCCATCAATGATCTTTCCGGAAGCCGACGTGAGGCTTCCCAGTTCGCTCGCGGTAATCCTGCCGCAGCGATTCTCCATCCATTGTTCCTGCTTGTCCATAGCCTATTCGGGTAAATCGTTGGGGTCAATACCTTCGGCCGGAGCAGCAGCGGGAGCAGCCGCAGGCGCCGGTTCGGGCATCAGCGCGTCGATGATGGCGTCCTCGACTTCCTGGCTGGCGATATCGAAGCGTTCCTTGATCTGCTCGATACCGAAACCGTGTTCCTTGGCCCACTTCACAGTGGCCTCAATCTTGTCCTCGGTGACAACCTTCTTCTTGGCCGGCGACGGCGCAGCCGGAGCCGGATCGGGGTCGTATTTCGAGACACGAAGACCGATAGTCATCTCACCATCGCTGGGGTCGCGGCAAGGCTCAGAGTCCAGGCGGATAGCCAGGCCCAGGCCAGTGAGAAGGTTGAGACGTCCGTGGCAAGGCGTTCCGTCGGCCACAGGCGTGTCCCAGAAGCGCTTCGCGAGGCGCTTCTTGTTGGTAGAGTTCAGGAGCATCGGCTTCTCGATCCCCTGGAGTTTACAGGTCCAGCGCTCGCGCTCGGTCTTACCCTGCACCTTCAAGGTCTCGTGGAAGGCAATCTCCTCGATGATCACCCTCGGCAACACCATCGCGTCGCCCAGGATCTCCACGCCGGCGAAATCCGACTTGGAGCCTCTCTTGTAATAGATTCCCTGTTCCATGATTCTGATAGTTTATTTACTCTCTTGCAAATTCTGTGCCTTAACGGCCTTCTTGAACCGGCCATTGGTCTCGCGGTCCATCTTTCTGCGCTCCTTCGGGGACGCATCGACGTATTCCTGGACGGCCTTCACCTCAGCAATCGCCTGCTCCTCCTCTTCCTCTGGCTCAAGTTCGGTCTTCGACAGACGGGCCTCATACTTTCTGAGCGCCTTCTGCACATCGTTGACCAGGCCCTGATCGCGAGTCAGCAGCGCGTTCAGTTCGTACAGCGTCAAAGCGAAGCCGTACAGGTTGTCCTCGTGGCCATTGTGGACGGAAGAGAGCAGGTAAGCGAAGGGATGCTCGTCCGCCATCGCACGCATACTCCAGTTGCCGGACTGCGTGGTGATATCGAGCCAGAAACTACGGAACACGAACTTGAAGCCGTGACCTTCACCTTTCCAGATGACAGGATTTTTGAAGTGGAACAACCACCACTTCTGTACTTTTTGCCAAAACTTTTCCATAACTATTTGGTGTTTAATTGTTTCCATACAATCATATCCCCGATGTCCGCGTGATCCGGGATCTGCTCAATCGGAAGGCCCCACTTCTCCCACCAGGGCCAGACTTCTCCCTTCTCCTCCCATGAAATCCTGGCGTCCATATCCGGAAGTAGAAGCACGTTGGTGTCCACCTCCCTAATGTTGGATTTTCCGCCGGTGGCCAGAAATCGCCTGCCGTAGAAGAGGCGCCCGAGGAGCGCGGTCTTCTCTGATTCGCAGATGAAGGCCCTCTTTCCATCGTCAGGCAAGCAGGCCCCGAAGAAGCAGTGCTCCGAGTATCCGTCACGCACCCGGTACTGGCGCCCAGGGAAGAAGGTCTTGTCACGATGCCCATCCTCCTTGTAGAAGATGCGCTTGTCAAAAAGGACCTTGTTCTGCTGGTTTACATACCAATATACCACGTTTCCGTGAGAATCTGTCGTCACATTGTACTCTTTCCATACCTCACGCACCTTTTCCTCCGGGAACAGAGTACACATCCACCGGAACAGCGAGCATTTGTTGAGGTCGTAGTTGGCGGCCCCACGGATAGCCTCCCAGGGCACATACTTCACCACTTCCTCGGCCTTCTGCCGGAACTCGCGGTCGTACTTGATGGTCTGGGACTGGCCGTTGATCATCTTGATGGCCTCCTTGTAGTCAGCAGCGCCACCATAGTTGATGAGCCACGTCTGGAGGCTCATGGACGGACCGCCCTCCTCGGAAAGCCAGACGGTGCCCTGGCTGATGAAGATCTTGAGTTTGTCCCGGCGCCACTGATGCTTGTCACCGTTCAGGTAGTATCCGCCCTCCAGTTTCTGCCCACGCTGAGTCAGTTCCATCCCAAGCAACTTGGGACAGTTTTTCAGCGCGGCCACCGGGTCGTACTCAAAGCGAAATCTCTCCTTTCCCATGATTAGAACGGTAAATCGGGTTCATTGTCTGCCGGCAGATCTCCGACAGTATCCTGCGGCGGTTCCACCTCCGCCTGGATCTTCTGCTCCAGGTAGTACCAGATGCCATCTGCCCTCCGGTGGGAGGCCACGCCCATCTTCTTGAACAGGTCGATGAGGCTCTTCTGGTTCTTCGGTGTCTCGTTCCAGTCGTTGCAGTAACGGACGTATTCCTGGACCCATTCCTTCTTCGGCTTCCAGCCGATGCCCGTGGTGGCCGTAGGAGTGGCTGCAACGTAGCCCTGGGAGTCAATCCAGCGGCGCAGTGAGTTGGCATTGGCCCTCATCTCCTCGACAACCTCCTTCACGGATCCTGCGATATCAATCTTTCCGCCGTTGGCTATGAAAGCCTTGTAGCCTTCCAGCACCCAGTTGAAAATCGCCGACTTCACTTCCGGCGCCTGGAGTTTCATTTCCAGCATCGGGTCCTTGTCGCGGTCGTCGATATGGTTCGGCGCCAGGATGATCAGGAACCGGCGGAAGTAACCCTCGGTGTCGTCGGTGGTCGGCGGGATGGTGTTGGCGCAGCAGAGCATCAGGGGAATCTTATCCACCTTTGTCGGCCGCTTAGAATAAGGATGACGCCCCGTAAAGGCGCCTCCCGATACGAACTGCTTGAAGTCTCCTCCTGAGAAGTCCTTGTTGGATACCTCATCGCAGTAATTGACAATCTTTCCGTTGACATCGGCCAGGTGATATTCCATCTGGCTGCTCTTGAATAACTGCTCCGGGGAGTAACTGCTGGCCACATTTGGCCCGAGCATGTTCACAACGGCCTTGCAGATGATACTCTTTCCGTTCTGGCCTTCGCCAACTACGAAAAGGATGTACTCGATCTTGTACTCTGTCCTGCTGGCCAAGAAGCAGCCGCAATACTGATGGAAGGTCTCGCGCATGTTCTCGTCCGGGACGGTCATGCCGAGGACCTTATCCCAGAGTGCGGACTTGGCGTCTGCAACATAGTCGAAGTCCAGGATGATGTCGGTCTTGTATTTGAGGTCGAACTGGTTCAATTTCATGGTGCCCAGGTCGAACACTCCATTCTTGAAGCAAATGTACTGCCGATTCGGGACGAACTTGCAGCGCTCGTCACCTTTCAGACGGTTCAGGCAGTAGTCGCGGACGATCTTGGCGCTTCCAGTCTGGTAAACAATGCCAACATTCTTCTTCTCCATCACCTCGATGATGAGTTCCAGAAGCGTCTCCTCCAGCATCAACTCATAATACTGGCCGTTGAAGACGTACAGCATCCCTTCTTCGTCCACCTTGAAGTAATCACAATCCTCATCGCCTTCCACTCCGCAGATATAGCGGCGGAAGGACTTGCAGAGGCCCGCTTCTGTGCGCTTATTGACTCTCTCGTCTGACAGGCCGGCATCCTCAATGGAGGGTCCGGCGGTCTGGATGAGATAGTCAATTATGTGTTGATACTTCATTTGCGGTTTGTAAAAAACCCCACATCCAGAGAGCACCCCTATACGGGGCGTTGGCACATCTCTCTTTCAGTGGGGTAAATTTCTGCGCTCAGTGTGCCAAAACTGAGGTTGCGGGACAGCAAAGATACGTATTATTTTTGATTAAACAAATTTTCTCCCAAATTGAATATCCTCCGCTCTGCCATGTCCCTATATTCCGGATTCAATTCAATTCCTACGAAATTCCTATGCAAATTCCGTGCCACAATGCCCGTAGTTCCGCTCCCCATGAAGCAATCGAGCACAATTCCTCCCTCCGGACACCCCGCGAGCACGCACGGCTCGATGAGTTTCGGCGGATATGTGGCAAAATGCGCTTCCTTGTTGGAATACGTTGCGACCGTCCACACGTCCCTCTTGTTCCGGACGAACCGGCCGTCCTCCTCCTTCGGCACCCACGGATTTCCGGAATAAGTACCACCACCCACGATAGAATCTCCATACTTGGATCCGCCGAAGCGAATCCCGGGATTCCAATCTTCCTGGGTGACGGCCTCTTCCATGATGGCCTTGTAGTCGAAATAGTACCTGGGACTCTTGCTCAGCAACAGGATATGCTCGTGGCTGCTGATGCACCTGTCCTTCATCGGCGCCGGCATCGGATTTGCTTTCGCCCAGATGATGTCCTGGCGCAAGTACCAGCCGGCATCACGGAGCGCGAAGGCCAGCATCCAGGGGATGCCCAGCAGATCCTTCTCCTTGGCGCCCTTCCGGACGGTATGGAGGTTCTTCCGATCTCCAAAGCCGCACCGGCCCTTACTGATCACTCCGCATCGGCCAGCGTAGGAATCACCAATCACTATCCAGCAGGTGCCATCCTTCCTCAGTACCCGGTACACCTCAGAGAACACGTCAACGAGGCGGGCGATGTACTCGCTCGCGTCTTCCTCCTGGCCAATCTGGCCGGGAACGTTGTAGTCTCTCAGGGAGAAGTATGGAGGGGAAGTGACGCAGCAGTGGACACTCTCATCCTCGAACGTGCGAAGGACGGAGGCTGCATCCCCCAGATAACAGTGATTCAATTCCATAGTGTGCCAATACTATTTGTGCCCGGCACAGGATTCGGACCTGCGACCCCACGGTACTTGCTGGATGCCTCCCGTGCGCTCTACCAACTGAGCTAACCAGGCTTTGTTGCGGGGGCGGGACTCGAACCCGCGACTGTCCTGGTTATGAGCCAGGCGTGCTACCAACTGCTCTACCCCGCTATGTCAATTACTGTCTTTCCAGCGTCACCATTGCCCGTAATTGAGCCATGAACATTATACCGGCAACCCTTTCATCCGACGCACCCGGCATCTAACAGACTTAGAGTGGCATTACCGGGTTGAGGGACCTGGTGCGTCATATTACGGACCTATCCAAGACGGTGTGCCTGGTTCGCACCCCCGCATTATAGCCGGAAACCTCGAAGTCCTGACGAGAATCGAACTCGTGCCCGGCAGTTTTCCACCACCCCCTCTCCCACTGAGGTACAGGACTTACAAATACACAAAAACTTACAAAATCACCGCATCACTGCGGAACTGCTCCCGGTAGAGGAATCGAACCCCTATTGCCATGTGCGATACCGCTAAGCGTCCTGACCGTTAGACGAACCGGGAAAAAGCCTTCTACATGGCCGCGAAGAGTTCCTTGTAGTGCTTGGTGCACTCCTCCTCGGAGGCAAACAGGGTGTTCTCGGGCGTGTTGATGCCATTCTTGAGGGTGTAGATGGCCACGCACTCATCCAGAACGTCCACGCCCTCTTCGTTGGCGTGCACATTGGTGGCGATGATCTTGATTCCCTGGACGGTGCTGCTCTCAACCTTCTGAGAGGCGTCATTGAAGTACGATACCTGATCGCAAATGTCGAATTTTGTCTTCATATTGTTAAAAATTTGGTTTTCTACTGGCAAATTCCGTGCCAAACTTATCGTTCGTCACCCTCTCCGCCGATTTTTCCACGCTCAGCACGGGAATGGAGTTTGTCATAGTTCATCTGGGCAATATCCTCAAGGGTAAACCCAAGTTCCTTTGCGCCCATAGCCACATACCAAAGCACGTCGCCGAGTTCGTGGGCCAGGTCCATCCGGCGTTTCTCGGTTATGACCTTGTGGTCATCACGCTTAACCTTCTTAAACTTATTGGCCACCTCGCCGCTTTCGCCACACAGGCCACCAACGCAATAATTTACATCATCCCACTGGGTGTCTCCTTCCTCGTGGTAGTTGGCCGTCTCTGCGGCCTTCATCTGATACTCATTCAGTGTCATTCAGT
>Ga0310696_10000372_pt1 | contig 73409 bp, 47 predicted proteins | sample AusTroGonzalo_MG_4_FD_203885 | JGI IMG/M metagenome (GOLD analysis project Ga0310696, IMG submission 203885) | Bovine rumen microbial communities from tropical cattle in Woodstock, Queensland, Australia - Gonzalo_02 (v2) (version 2) | ecosystem: Host-associated > Mammals > Digestive system >...
CTCGCTATATTGGAAGCCGCGGAGGCAGAGTATGGGGCTATCGATAATGTAGTGAAACTGATCAGTCAGGTCGGTTTGTTTATCACCTACACCCCGGAATGCAAGGCGAAGATTGATGCAGCACGCGAGGCATACGACGCGCTGTCCCAGACTCTGCAATCAAAGGTATTGACCTACTTTATGCTGCTTACGGCTGAACGTCTCTATGACGTATATAAAGCAAAAGCCCTGATTGCCGCTATTCCGGAAACGATTGAGAAAACAGAAGAGTGCTATAACGCGATTGATGCCGCACACGATGCATACAATGCTGTATATGATAAAAAATACATAACGGCTACGGAACTTAAGAAACTGCAAGCTGCCGTAAACGCCTATGCCGTATTGGATGGTGCCGGCACGATTCGCTTTGTGGACAACGACGATGCGATTATCCGCGAACACGTGATGGCGTTAGAGTTGCCTGAGGCACCGAAGATCGCAACCTATACATTCCGGTACTGGCAGGTAGTAGAGAGCGACATCTCTGACGGCACTATACGTATCCAAGCCGTTTACGAAAAAGACCAGACGCCAGGCATCATTACCGACATTGACGAGACAATCGCAAATCGTCAATCGTCCGATCACAAATTGATTAAGGATGGCAATGTGTACATCCTCAAAGATGAGTTTATCTATACGATTAACGGACAGAGAGTAAAGTGAAAGGTGAAATAATCGTTCGAGTGTAACGAGATAAGAAAATTGAAAATTGAAATAATCGTTCGAGTGTAACGAGATAAGAAAGGAAAAAGGATATGAAAAAGACTTTAATATATATAGCCCTGCTAATCGTGGCACAAGGCGCATGGGCGGGTGTTTATGATTTTACGACTAATTACAACCCGACAACGATAAGCCCGAAGCCGACCGAAGGACCATGGACCCTTGACGCGGCTGATTGCGATGCCGGACACGGCTATGTGGCTCCATATAACGCAACGCGATTCAATGAAATGAATCACAAGGCTTGGCAGACACATGCAAGCGGTACTTACGATCAGATTGCCTATCAACAGCAAGGCACTAATGGCCTCTTATTTATACTATACAGCAGAAATGCAATACAGAGTCATTTCGGCGTGATGTCCACTTATAAGCACGAAGAGACGATTCCCGCCTATACGCGCATCAAAATGACGTGGAATTTTCAGTTAAGAGCCAAATCCTCCCTTTTTAATCAGGCCATCATTCTGTATGCGCGCGATAACATGGATTCGCTGAAGAATACACCGGTGACCTTCAGACATAAATATACAGGATCCGAGTGTCCTGCTGGACAGCCATACTATATTGCGCATTTGGAGACAAGTAATGAGGATCACAAAACTAAAACAGAAAATACCGATATATTAACCCATGAGTTTTACTTTGACAATAGCGCGGGCAGTATAGACACCATCAAATCGTGGAATCTCTTGATGGTTTTTGTTACTGCTTGTTGGTCCAACGATGACTACGAAAACTATCAGTATGATTGTAAACAGGAGGGTGCATTCAAGAATATCAGTTACGCATTTAGTGATACCTGCTACTTCAAACAGGTCACCTACTATGCCAACGGCGGCGAAGGAGAGATGGATCCGCAAACGATAGAGACCAGCGGCAAACTCTCGGCGAACGCTTTCACACGCGAAGGGTTCCATTTCATAGGATGGGCGACCTCTGCGGATGGTACGGTGGTCTATGCGGACGAAGAAACGATTACGGCTTCCGAAAGCGATAAAGGTCTCGTAAACCTCTATGCCAAGTGGACTTCCACTCCGGCAGATGCGATGGCGCTGATTAACAAGATTCCGAATCCGATCTTTGCAACGGAGGAGTGCCATAAGCCTATTGTCACTGCCCGCAGCGTATATAATTTTTTGAACGGAACTGAGCAAGCACAAGTGACCAATGCCGCTACGCTGTTGAACGCCGAAGCTGCCTACGATGTAGCCGTTCTGATTGACGCGATTGGTACGGTGGAGAACACTGCTGAATGCAAGACGAAGATTGATGCAGCCCGCTCGAATTACAATGCCTTGACCGCAGACCAAAAAGCGATGGTGGGCAACTACAGCACGCTGACCACAGCCGAAGCAGACTATGCCGTATTGGATGCAAAGGGCAAGATTGCCGCTATCGGCACGGTAACCGCAGAGAGCAAAGCGGTCATAGATGCTGCGCGTGCTGCATTCGAGGTGCTAACCGATGCCGAGGAAGCACTGCTGACTGCTGCCGAACTCGAGACCCTGCAAGCCGCAGAAGCCGCTTATGCGGCATTGGCGCCGAGCACAATTGAGTTCAATGGAAAGGACGGAGAAACGAATGTTGACTCCAAGCAGGAAGCTATCTATTATCCAGAGATTCCCGCCGGCTACCACTGGCAGACCGAACAGAACGATAACGTCTCCACCGACAAAACCATCGTCATTAAGGCCGTGAATAATGATTAATCCATAATGGTTAATCTTTAATATATCCTCTATGGTACTGATGATCATCCTCTTTGTGCTGATGCTGTTCGCGCTGTGGCTCGGGTCACGGCACGGCGGCTTGGCACTCGGTGCCATCTGCGGACTGGCGCTGGCGCTGATGGTGTTCGGCTTTAATCTCAAACCCGGAACACCGCCTATCGACGTCATGCTCATCATCATCGCCGCTATCACCTGCGCGGGTATCATGCAGGCCTCCGGCGGTATGGATTGGCTCATACAGTTGGCGGAGAAAGTGCTGCGTAAGCATCCAAATAACATCACCTTCCTTGCGCCGTTCGCCACCTTCCTGCTGACCGTGCTATGCGGAACGGGACATGTGGTCTATATGCTCATGCCGATTATCTGCGACATCGCCCTCAAGAAAGGTATCCGTCCGGAGCGTCCGTGTGCCGTAGCGTCGGTGGCGGCACAAGTGGGTATCACCTGTTCGCCGATCGCAGCGGCAGTCGTGGCTTTCGTTGCCATCTCCAACGCCAACGGCTTTGACGTGACCATTCCCCAAGTGCTGCTGGTCAATATCCCTGCTTGTCTGTGCGGACTCACTGCAGCCGCGGCTTGCTCCTACAAACGCGGAGCGGACCTCGACAAAGACCCGGAATTCCAAGCGAAGATAGCCGACCCCGTGCAACGCGCGTATATTTATGGAGAAAGCAGTAGTTCGTTGGACAAAGAGATCTCGCCCAAAGCCAAAGCGTCCGTCTTCATCTTCCTTGGCGCGCTGCTGCTCGTTGTGACCTTCGCCATCTTCCCGCAGTTCTTACCGTCCTACGACATCATCAAGGCCATCCCCGGAGTAGCGGACATCGAAGTGATGGAAGGTATCTCTATCTCCGCCAAGCACCTCGCCGAAGAAGGTATTCTGGTGGAGTCCATTACCGAACTGGTACAGGAAGATATCAAGATGCACCTCGTCATTGAGATTCTCATGATTGCAGCCGCGGCGCTGATGGTGCTCTTCTGCGGCGCGACCTCCAAGAAGGCCGTCGATGGTGCGGTATGGAAAGCCGGAATGACCGCCGTGGTGGCCATCTTCGGTATCGCATGGATGGCAGATACGTATTTCGTCAATTTCATGCCGCAGATCGAGCCGATGTTAGAGAGCATCGTAGCCCAATACCCCTGGGCGATTGCGTTCGTGTTCTTCTTTGTATCGATGCTCATCAACTCGCAAGGTGCTACTGTCGTGGCGATGTTGCCGCTGGCCTACAGCCTCGGCATCCCCGGACCGGTCATGCTCGGTGTCCTGCCCGCGGTATACGGCTATTTCTTCATCCCGACATACCCTTCCGATGTGGCGACCGTCAACTTCGACCGTTCCGGCACTACGAAGATAGGCAAGTACCTCTTGAACCACTCGTTCATGATGCCCGGCCTCGTCTCCGTCACCGTCTCCACGCTCGTGGCGTACCTCCTGAGCTGGATACTGTTCTAATAGTTTATTTTTTGTTTAATTTCAAGCGTATAATCCCCTAATATCACTCCCGTAACACCAAACGTCACGGGAGTTTTTTGTAACCATTTGCTCGCCTCAACGGAACTTCATCTTACCTCCGGTGGGTGACTACAGCCCTTTGCTGTACCTGCTGAAGATACACCCTGCGAGCGTCCGGCTTTCCCACGCCATGCTGCTGCAGGCTATCATCCCAAAAGAAATGAAACGATTTATATTCCCCATGCTGGCGGCGGCGATGCTGACCGCTTGAAATAGCCAACGTATCATCTTTCAGACTCACGCAGCAGCGTGGGTCTTTTTTTTCTACCTACGGTCTGCCATTTTCTGAAGCCGTTTGTTCGCCCTGACTATACAGCTGCGTCCTGCACTCTACCTGCCGGTGGCTGCAACTACCTCTAGTACTTAACTTTCAATGTGGGGCTCTCGCTTACGCTAAGGCTCACGCGACTGCGGGCACTCCTTTAAAGACATGGGCAAAAAACTCTGCGCCATCATGCGAATGGGAGCAAGTCCGGAAGAAATATTGAAACAAGTACGCTAAAGTTGCTTGCTCAAATCGAATGTTTAACACCTAAAATTATAGTATTATGGAATACATCTTTGCTGTACTGCTCTCTATCGCTGAGATTGCTTTGTACATCTATCTGCTAATCGGGCTGTTTAGCTCGTGTATTTGACAACCTAAGTAAAAAAACAACGACTTTGAGAATTTTTCTGTCGTAGATTGAGAATTTTTCTTGCATATATTGAGAATTTTTTGTACCTTTGTGGCAAAATTCCCGCAATGATATGAGAAAAACACTATCTTTTATTATATTGCTTGCGCTGCTGACGCCGGCGGCAATGGCACAGGCAAACCTTACTACGTGGTGAAAAACTCCTGGGGTCCGCAGGGCGACTACAAAGGTATCTGGTACATGTCGCGCGACTATATGCTACTCAACACCACCTATCTCTTCCTCAATCGCCATGCGCTATCCGAGGATTTCCGCAAAAAACTATAATTCATGAATTACCGTACATCTCTCAGGCGGGAGATGCGGATGCCGTGAGTGGCATAGTCGGCAAGGGTGCGGGGCTCAATGATCACTCGCTTGGCAGCGTACGAGGCGTGGATGAAATGCATCTCGCCGTTCTGCTCATAAGCTATCGCCACATGTGCCAGATCCAAACCTTCGCGCGGGGAGATGAAGGTGATAATATCTCCGCTGTGAATCTGCGTTATTACCTCTTTCTTTTGTAATTCCGACTGCGGGATAAGGTAGTACGGTTTCTGTTCACTGAGATGTTCCTCGATCATGCGGATCTTGCCCAAGGCGCACTCGTCGTGCGAGAGCTGGTAATAGGTCTTGGGATGCATGGACATGTAGTTGAAGGTCTGCACGAACTCCTGCCCCGGTTCGCTCGTATATTCGCGCAAGATACCGTTGGTTTGGTTCTGCAGCAGCCACTCGGAGGTATAATGGATACGTGAGGCGTAACCGTCCACCACGCCGAGCCGGTAGCGCATGTTACGTATATTGTCGCACAGCAGGTCGTACGATGGCGTAGCGTCGGTGAGCGAGGGCGTGTCGCGCACCGTAAATCGTGTGCCGTCACCGGCTTGCATGATCCGTTTGCCGCGGAGCGTCAGCGCCATGCAGCACGACAACTCCACAAACAGGATACAATCGGTCTTGTCCAGGAACACCTGCAAGGCCTCGGGTTCTATCTCCAGCGATGCCCACAGGTAGGGCGTTTCCAACAGTTGCAACGCTACCTGTACGACCAGTTCGGGCATAGTCAGTTCGTTCGCCTTGGGCTGCAAGGCTGCCGCTACGCGATTGTACACAGCTATATTCTTGCTACGCTGGTTGGTGGTGTCGGCAGTGGAGACATTGACATCCTGTGCCAAGGTGTCAACGGCAAAACAACCGAGCAGCAGACTGAGAATAAGGATGCGGATTCGTGCCATGTTACTTGCGTTTTTGCTGGAAGAACTGTTGCATCAGTGCCTGGCACTTGTCGGCAAGCACGCCTGCCGTGACTGTACATTTGGGATGCAGGGCTTGCGGTGCAAAGGTCTGAAAACCCCGCTTGGGGTCAGTTGCGCCGAACACGACACGGGAGATCTGCGCCCAGCCTATAGCGCCTGCGCACATGATACACGGCTCAACGGTGACGTAGAGGGTGCAACCCTGCAGGTACTTGCCGTTGAGTGCCTCGGCGGCGGCGGTGATGGCCTGCATCTCGGCGTGGGCGGTCACGTCGTGGAGCAGCTGCGTGAGGTTATGGCCGCGACCGATGATCTGATTGTCGGCTACGATCACGCAACCCACGGGTATCTCGCCTTGGTCGAAAGCCAGCTGCGCTTCGTGCAGCGCCATGGTCATAAATTTCTCATCCGTGCTCATGAGGAAGGACTTTTTAGGTCAACTATTAAAGACTATTAAAAACTAATCCGATGATTTCTTTAAGCTGGTGAGGAACAAGGGGATTTGTTCGGGGTGGTGCTCGAAGTGGTTGCCGATGACAACAAGGTCGGCACCGGCTACGAAGGCATCGCACATTTGATCGGGCGAACAGATGCCTCCTCCTACGATGACAGGGATGCTAACAGCCTGCTTAACTGAAAGGATAACCTGCTGAGGAACAGGTGTGTTAGCTCCACTACCTGCTTCGAGATAGATGAGTCGCTTGCCCAGCAGCTCAGCTGTACGAGCATAGCGAACGATGTCATCGGGATTATCGGGGTTGAGAGCCTGGGTTGAAGTGATGCGTTGCGTGGTACTCTCCCGACCTCCATCAATCAGGATATATCCCATTGGTATGCTCTCTATCCCCGAGGCAGCGATAGCATCGGCACTACGTAGATGCATGTCGATCAGGAATCGCGGGTCACGGCTGTTCATCAAGGTGAGAAAGAGCAGGGCATCCGCCTCGGGCGTGAACTGCGTAGGACTACCCGGGAAGAGGATGACGGGTGTGCTACACGCGGCATGGATAGCACGGACAACAGCAGTGCAGTCTGTAGCCGTAGAGCCGCCTACAAAGTAGAAGTCGAAGCCCGAGCACAGGGTGGAGGCATCGAACTTGTCGGGATCGATCAGGCGCACAAGCATCTTCTTGCCCGATTTCACGAATTGCTCAATATGGGAGAATATTTTTTGGTTCACGAATTAAACGAATTAAACGAATGCAATGATTATTGCCATTGGAAGGATTCGATGAGGTGATGGATGTCACGGCGCATGATGTCGTTGACAGGAGCAAGGGAGTCCGCGTTGGGGATAGCATTATAATATAAGGCAGCACGGAAAAAGTGATGCGTAGAATCGGTGAGGAAGAACTGCACGGGCGATGCCGTGTTGCCCTCCAGATCGTAATACACACCGTACACCCGCTGCTCGGGGTTGCTGTAGCCCTGCTCGGGAATAGCATCCGCCTTGATAGCATGATCGAACACGAAACGGATGGATTCGTCAGTCAGCTTGCCCAGATTCCTGTCAACAGACTTGTAGCTGCAATGGATGCGTGCGTTCAGAGTAGGATAGACTACATCCAGCCAATACGGCTCGCTGTTGTCCACCTTGGTATCGATATACGCGATATCGGCAACCTCAAAGCTATACGGGTAATCGCTCAGGCGGGTGGGTTGATAGCCGTACGCAGGCACGTCAATACGGAAATATCCGTACGGACGAGGTTGCGCGGGACGCATGCACGAGCACAACCCGACAACCGCCAAAAGGAACACTATGTTGACCAATTTTTGCATAGTTTTACCAAAATCGGCTACAAAGTTACTACAAAAAATGGAAAAATGCAAATATTTTGACATATTTTGCGATAATATTTGCAAATTTGAAAATTTTTTTGTAACTTTGTAGCGTAAATTTGTAAAAACAGGAAAGAAACTCAAAATCCGATATGACAAATACCATTGACAAACTTGCCCGCGAGAATAATTACTGCGTGATTATGGCGGGTGGAATAGGCAGTCGTTTCTGGCCTGAGAGCAGGAACAGCCGTCCGAAACAGTTTTTGGACTTTTTCGGTACAGGCGAGAGTCTGTTGCAGATGACCGTTAAACGCTTTCGCGAATTGGTGCCCATTGAGCACATACTGATCGTTACGAACGTGATGTACAAGGATCTGATGCTCGAGCAGTTGCCCGAGCTCAAGCCCGAGCAGATACTATGCGAACCGGCTCGCCGGAACACCGCTCCGTGTGTGGCGTATGCCATATCGCACATATCCGGCATGGTGGGCAGGAAACTCGGCATCAAGAGCATAGCGGATGTGGACTGGGAAGACCCGCGCAGCCATGCGAACATCATCGTGGCTCCGAGCGATCATCTGATTTTGAGAGAGGACAAGTTCCTGGAGACGCTGAAAGTCGGTTTGCAGCACATCAGCGAGCACGACAGTCTGCTCACCTTAGGCATGAAACCTACCCGCCCCGAGACGGGCTATGGATATATCCAGCTGGATGACATACAGCACAAGAAAGAGAATGCCGTGCTGCCCGTGAAGACCTTCACCGAGAAGCCGAACCTGGAGCTGGCGAAAGTGTTCTACGAGAGCGGCGAGTTCCTGTGGAACAGCGGTATATTCCTCTGGAACATCCGCGCTATCCGCAAGGCGTTCCGCACGCATCAGCCGCTGATAGCCGATGTGTTCAAGGAAGGTGACGAGCTGATGAGTACGCCCAAGGAAGAGGCATTCATCCAGGAGAAGTTCCCCACCTGCCCGAGCATCAGTCTGGACTACGGCATCATGGAGAAAGCCAAGGACGTGCGGGTGATCTATGCCGACTTCGGCTGGAGCGATCTGGGTACATGGGGCTCGCTGTACGATCTGGGCAAGAAAGATGAGAACAGGAACGTGCCGCTGCGCGGTAACACCTTGTTCTACGAGAGTGAAGGGAATGTGGTCACCCTGCCGGACGGTCATCTGGCGGTGATTGAGGGACTGCAAGACATGATCGTAGCGCAGAACGGCGATGTGCTGCTCATATGCAAGAAAGAGCATGAGCAGAACCTCCGCCACATCGTTGCCGAAGTGGAAACGAAGTTCGGCGGCAAGTACAACTAAGCAAATAATAAGTTAAAAACACGCACATATGAGTTACTTAAATTTTGACAAGACCTTGCTCGTTAACCTCGAGCGTAGCTTGAGCAAAGAGCTACTTCTGACCAACCGTGCGGGTGCGTATTGTGCTTCCACCCTTGTGGGGTGCAACACGCGCAAGTACCATGGTCAGTTGGTCGTGCCGGTAGGTGAGCATAACTACGTGCTCCTATCGTCGCTTGACGAAACAATCATTCAGCACGGTGCAGCCTTCAACCTGGGGTTGCACGAGTATGAAGAGAACCAATTCTCGCCGAATGGCCACAAGTACATTCGCGAGTTCGACTGCATCACCATCAGTAAGACTACTTACCGCGTAGGTGGTGTAGTGCTAACCAAGGAGCACATGTTAGTGAGCTTCGAGCCGCGCATCCTGATCCGTTACACCCTGCTGGACTCGGGTTCGGCCACCACGATGCGCTTCAAGCCGTTCCTGGCTTTCCGTGACATCAACGAGCTGACGCACGCCAATGCCACCGCTAACACGAACATGGACGAGATACCCAACGGCCGCGTATGCGGACTGTACGGCTCGCTGCCCAAACTGTACATGCAGTTCAACAAGCAGGTGCAGTACGTGCACGACCCGCACTGGTACTCAGGCATCCGCTACCGCAAGGAGAAAGAGCGCGGATTCGAGTACAAGGAGGATCAGATGGTTCCCGGCTACTTCGAGGTACAGATGCGCAAAGGTGAGTCGATCATCTTCTCCGCCGGCATCAGCGAACTGAAACCCACCGGCCTGAAGCAGCTGTGGGAGAAGGAAGCCGAGCGCCGCATGGCCAAGAACGATATGTACTCGTGGCTCAAGAACTCAGCCTCGCAGTTCTACAAACGCGAGGGCGACAAGTGCTACCTGCTGCCGGGTTATCCCTGGTACAAAGCCAACGCCCGCAGCGAGTTCTTTGCCGTATGTGCCTGCACGATGGGCATCAACCGTCCGGAATATTGGGATGTGATCATGAACAAGACCGCCGTACCCGAGGTGCGCGCGTTCCTGAACGGCGAGCGCGAAGGTATCAAACTTGCCGAGATGGACGAGCCCGACTCACTGCTGTGGTTCATCTACGCCATACAGGAATACACCCACTACGTGGATATCAAGCAGGTAGCCGAGCAGTACGGTGACCTGGTACAGGATATCATCGCCTTCTACCGCCAGCAGAAGCACCCGCGTGCTATGTTGCACCACAACGGTCTGCTCTGGGTGGACGGCACACAACGTCCGGCAACGTGGATGTGCGCGATGGAGGACGGTCGTCCGATCACCCCGCGTACGGGATATGTAGTAGAGATCAACGCCTACTGGTACAACGCCATGTGCTTCGCTACCGAGCTGCTGAAAGCTGCCGGCAAAGAGCACAAAGCCGAACTGATGGAGTATCAGTCGGAACTGACGCGCGATGCTTTCGTTCGCACATTCTGGAACGGCTTGTACCTGAACGACTACGTGGTAGATAACTACCAGGACAAGGAGGTTCGTCCGAATCAGATCTGGGCAGTATCGCTGCCTTACTCGCCGCTCGACAAACGTCAGCAGAAAGCTATCGTGGATATATGCACCAAGGAGCTGTACACGCCTAAGGGCTTGCGCACCTTGTCACCGAAGAGCGGCAACTACCGTCCGCTATACCGTGGCGGTCAGCTGGAGCGCGATAGGAACTTCCACAACGGACCCGTATGGCCATCGACCCTGTCGGCTTACGGCAAAGCTTACCTGCGCGTATATCAGCACAGCGGCGAGAGCTTCATGCGCCGGCTGCTCGTAGGCTTCGAGGCTGAGATGAGCGAGCTGTGCGTAGGTACACTCAACGAGATTTACGACGGCAACCCGCCGTACAAAGGACACGGCGGCATGAGTTACGCTCCGAGCGTAGCCGCAGCCCTGTCGGTATATAACGAACTGCGCGAGCTCGAAGAGCAATCGGCAGCGGAAGAGAATAACGAACAAAAATAGGAGGAGCACTATGAAAGCATTAATGTTTGGATGGGAATTTCCCCCTCATATCCTCGGAGGTTTAGGAACAGCCAGTTACGGCTTGACCCGCGGTATGGCACAACAGGAGGACATGCAGATCACCTTCGTTATCCCCAAGCCCTGGGGTGACGAGGATCAGTCGTTCTTGCGCATTATAGGTGCAAACAGTGTTCCTGTAGTATGGAAGGATGTGGACTACAACTACGTTCGCCAGCGCATGGAGGGACGTATGTCACCTGAGGAGTTCTATCATCTGCGCAACGGTATCCATTACGATTACACACGTATCGGTACGGATGATCTGGGTTGCATCGGTTTCTCGGGTCGCTACCCCGACAACCTGCTTGAGGAGATAAGCAACTACGAAGCAGTAGCCTCGGTGCTGGCACACTCGCTGGACTTCGATATCATCCACTCGCACGACTGGCTGACTTATCCGGCAGGCGTGTTCGCCAAGCACATCAGCGGCAAGCCGCTGGTTATCCACGTACACGCCACGGACTTCGACCGCTCGCGCGGTAATGTGAACCCGACGGTATTCTCTATTGAGAAACGCGGTATGGAGGAGGCTGACCATATCATGTGCGTAAGTAACCTGACGCGTCAGACGGTTATCGAGAAGTACGGCATACCGGCATACAAGGTTTCCACGGTACACAACGCCGTTGAGCCGCTGCCGAATCCCGAGGAGTTCGTGAAACATCCGAGGAAGGACAAACTCGTTACGTTCCTGGGGCGTATCACGATGCAGAAAGGTCCTGAATTCTTTGTAGAAGCTGCGGCTCGCGTGCTGGCCAAGACCGATGGCGTACGCTTCGTGATGGCCGGTTCGGGCGACAAGATGCAGGAGATGATCGATCTGGTTGCCAAACGCGGCATAGCCGACAAGTTCCACTTCCCGGGCTTCATGCGCGGCAAGCAGGTACAGGAGATGCTGTGCGAGAGCGACGTATATATTATGCCATCAGTAAGTGAGCCGTTCGGTATATCGCCGCTGGAAGCGATGCAGGTAGGCTGTCCGTCGATCATCAGTCATCAGTCGGGTTGCGCAGAGATCCTGACGCACGCCATCAAGACCGACTACTGGGATATCGACGCCATGGCCGATGCTATCTATGCGATCGTGAAGTACCCGGCTATGTACAAGTCGCTCAGCGAACTCGGCCGTGAAGAGGTGAACAACATCAAGTGGTACGACGCCGGACTGAAAGTGCGTCACATCTACGATGGCGTAATCAATCACACGCTTTAGACCGCTAACGCTCAAAGACAAAAGACCGCAGCCATGGCTGCTCAAAGACAAAAGATTATTAACTGACAAAATACAAAAATTATGAAAAATATATGTTTTTGCTTCCAGATGCATGCACCGTTCCGCATGAAACGTTATCGCTTCTTTGACATCGGTGCCGACCACTACTACTACGAGGACATGCAGAGTGAGGATCAGGTACAGTACCTGGCATCGACTTCCTATCTGCCCTTGTGCCAGACGTTGCAGGAGATGATTCGCCTCAGTCATGGCAAGTTCCACTGCGCGATGGCCGTATCGGGCGAGATGCTTGAGATGTTCGAGCAGTTCGTACCCGAGATGATCGACAGCTTGAAGGCTCTGGCTGCCACCAAGTGCGTGGAGTTCGTAGCTATGCCCTACGCTTACTCGCTGGCTTCGCAGTACGATGCCAATGAGTTTGTTGCCCAGGTTAAGCAACACGCCGAGAAGGTTGAGCAGCTGTTCGGCCAGAAATCCACTGCTATCTTCAACACCGAGTTGCTGTTCGATGACGAGTTTGCACTGATGGCTCAGAAGTTGGGCTTCAAGACCTGCATGACCGAGGGCTCGAAGCACCTGCTGTCGTGGAAGTCGGCTAACTACGTTTATTCGTCGGCTGCTGCTCCGAAGATCAAGCTGCTGCTGCGTAACACGCAGATGTCCGACTCGCTGGCGTTCCTGTTCTCCGACTCGTCGTGGCCGGGCTATCCGATGGATGCCGAGAAGTTCACGCGTCAGATCGTGGAGCTGCCGAAGGAGGAAGACGTGGTGAACATCTGGCTGGGTGCCGAGACGTTCGGTATCCGTCAGCAGGCCGCTACGGGTATCTTCGAGTTCCTGAAAGCTATCCCGTACTATGCGCTGGAGAAAGAGATAGGATTCCTGACCCCGTCGGAGGCCGGCAAGAAAGCTGCCGTTGACTCGCTGGCTGTTCCGTTCGCCAACACCTGGTGCGGCGAGGCAAAAGACCTGTCGCCGTTCGTAGGTAACGACCTGCAGCAGGAAGCGTTGAACAAGCTATACGCTGTATCGGAGCGCGTACATCTGTGCCAGGACAAGAACCTGAAACGCGACTGGCTGCACCTGCAGGTTGCCGATAACTTCCTGTACATGAATCACATCAATGCCGGCAATACGCACTATGAGTCGGCTTACGATGCATTCATCAACTACATGAATATCCTTTCGGACTTCCTGCAGAGAGTTGAGGAGCAATATCCGACAACGATCGAGAATGAAGAGTTGAACGGTCTGCTGAAGACGATCAATAACCAGAACCGCGAGATTGAAGAGCTGCAAGAGGAGGTAAAGAAACTTCGTGCCCGCAAGGCTGCAAAGGCATAAGTTTTGCCACTTGAGCAGCACAAGAGGATGAATGAGTAAACGACTGACTGTCATCTCTTGTATCTTACTGATGGCCACTGCGGTGGCCGGTAAGGAGAAAATGCCAACGCCCGCATTGCGGACGTGGCATTTCTCTCCTATGCTTATTACTCCGGATACGCTGCAAGACCTGCCGGACACCTTGCGGCTGAACTATCCCATGCAAACAGTGCTGAACGATTACAGCATGAGCCTGGCGTACAACGGCAATCTGATATCGCCCGTACAATCCAAGCTGTACTTTGACCGGCAATACCCGACTGACAATCCGTTCGTACACGCGTACGCACCTTATATCATCACCCCTGAGAAGACACGGTTCTTCCGGACGAACCTGCCTTTCTCGACCATCTCGTACCGCAAAGGCTTCAAGACCTACCGCGAAGAGAATGACCTGGAGCTGCTACTGACCGGCAATATCCGCGAAGACCTGAACGTAGGCGGGCAGATCAATTACCTGAATGCCGTGGGGCATTATGCGAGCCAGGAGGCCAAACTGGTGAACGGTGACGTGTTCCTGTCGTACAGCGGCGAGAACTATGCTATCCACGGCGCGTTTGACTTCGCCAGTCAGTCGAACTTCGAAAATGGCGGCATAACCAACCCGACCGATCTGGGCGGTGTGCTCAACGCCGAGGATATAGATGTTAATCTGACCGGTATGTCCGGCACACGGTATCTGGCAGGATATGTGAACCACTCCTATACGTTCCGCACAGCCGACAGTCTGCCTCTGCTGACCATACGTCATGCCTTCGATGTGCATGAGGCAACCAAACGCTACAGAGAGAAGCAGGCGAACCAAGGTTTCTACACCTATACGTATGATACCTTGCATTCCACGACCTCGGATACCGCGAACGTGCTGACGATCAGCAACACGCTGGATGTAACGTTCCATGAGGAGTTCAACCGGCTGATGCGTTTCGGCTTCGATGTATTTGCGCGCCATGAGGCGCAGCGATATACCTTGCAGGACGATACATTGGGTACAAACGAGAAGTGGTACAACAACGTCTTTGTAGGCGGTGCGCTGTACATGCGGAACACCAAGTATATCCACTACGGCTTTGACGGCGAGGTGTGTCTGGTGGGTTACAAGATAGGCGAGTTCCAGGTCAACGGTCATATAGACGGAGGATTCCGCTTGGGCAAAGACTCGCTGACCCTGCTTGCCAAAGCCTTCATCCGCAACCAGACGCCCTCGTACTACCTGCAACACTACCAGTCGAACCACTTCCGCTGGGATAACAACTTCGCGAAGACCTACCGCTTCTACGTAGGCGGTACGATAGCTTATCCGACACGATGGATCAAGCCTTCGCTGGATGTGAGCTTCGAGAATATATCCCGGCTGATCTATTTCGACAGCAAGGGGCTGCCGCAACAACACAACGGCAATGTGCAGGTGCTCGCCGTGAATGCCCATGTTGACCTGACGACCCCATGGGTGAACTGGGAGAACCATGTGGTGTGGCAACACTCGTCGGATGCCGTGCTGCCGTTGCCGGATATAGCGCTGTACACGAACCTGTACTACCACGGCTTGTGGTTCCGTGCGATGGATGCCCAGCTGGGCGTCAATCTGCGATACCACACGGCCTACTACGCACCGCTGCTATGCCCCGCTACGTCGCAGTTCTGCGTGCAGAGCGATACGAAGGTGGGCAACTATCCGATCATCAACGTGTATGCCAACTTCTATGTCCGACTGCTCCGACTCAGGTTCTTTGCCGAGTACCAGCACCTGAACGGACATTTCATGGACGCCAACTACTATTCCATGCCGGGCTATCCGCTTAACCCGCCCGTGTTCCGCGCAGGCTTGGCTTGGCATTTCTATAAATAGATTATTATGGATTATACGACACGACTACGAAACATCATTACGTATGCAGGCCAAGAGACTGTTCGTCTTGGCAACAAGGAAGTTTGTCCCGAACACCTGATGCTCGGCATCATCCGTGTGGGGGAAGGTACAGCTTATGAGATACTGAACAAGAGCAATGTAGATATACGCCGATTCAAATCGATATTGGATGACCATATGCGCACGGATCCGCCTGAGCAGGTGGAGAACAACACGATCCATCTGTCGTCGGGCAGCGAGCGTATCATCCGCCTGGTGGGCATCGAGCGTGATGCGTACGGAGCAGATGTGGCGGGTTCCATTCACTTACTGATGGCTATATTGCGCGAACGCATCAACTATCCGGCCGTGATTCTGGAGGAGGAGTTCGGTGTGACCTACGAATCGGTGGAGGAGATATACCCCAAGCCGGAGCTTGTTATGGCTGACGGTGCAGAGGAGTCGAAAGTAGAAAGTCAGAAGTCGAAAGATAAAAGCAAATCCGACACACCCGCTTTGGATGCTTATGGCAGAGATCTGACCAAGCAGGCTATGGAGGGCAAGCTGGATCCTGTGGTCGGACGCGAACAGGAAATAACACGCGTGCTGCGTATCCTGTCACGCCGCAGGAAGAATAATCCTATCCTGCTCGGCGATCCCGGTGTGGGCAAGTCGGCTATAGTGGAGGGTTTGGCCGAACGGCTGATCCATGCAGATATCCCCGAACTACAGAACAAACGTATCATCTCGCTCGACCTGGCTGTACTGGTGGCCGGAACGGTGTATCGCGGGCAGTTTGAGGAGCGGATGAAGAACGTGCTCAACGAGCTGCGCAAACACCCCGAGATCATCCTGTTCATCGACGAGATTCACACCCTGATGGGTGCGGGCAACGCCTCGGGTTCGCTGGACGCGGCAGGGATCCTGAAACCCGCTCTGGCACGCGGGGAGATACAGTGCATCGGCGCCACGACCCTGGCAGAATACAAGAAGACGATCGAGAAAGACGGGGCTCTGGAGCGTCGCTTCCAGAAGATCATCATTCCGCCAACCACCGCCGACGAAACTAAGGATATACTGCAGCAACTGGCACCGTACTACAGCGATTACCACCATGTGGAATATTCGCCGGAGGCGATTGAGGCCTGTGTGCGTCTGTCGGAGCGGTACATCACCGACCGTGCTTTCCCCGATAAGGCAATCGATGTGCTGGATGAGGTAGGTGCGCTGCTGGCATCGAGAAGTCAGAAATCAGAAGTCAGCGATCAGAAGTCAGAAGTGACGGATGAGGATGTGGCGGAAGTGGTAAGTATCATGTCGGGCGTACCGGTACAACGTGTGGCCACCGCCGAGAGCGAACGCTTGCGGCATCTTGACCGTGAACTGCGCTCGCGCGTGATCGGGCAGGACGAGGCGATCAACCAAGTGGTGAAAGCTATACGTCGTTCCAGATTAGGTTTGGCAGACCCGGGCAGACCTATCGGTTCGTTCTTCTTCCTGGGATCGACCGGTGTGGGCAAGACCCATCTGGCACAATGCCTGGCAGAAGAGATGTTCGGCTCGAAGGATGCACTCATCCGCTTCGACATGTCGGAGTACGGCGAGAAACATACTGCCTCGCTGATGGTAGGAGCGCCTCCGGGATACGTAGCCCATGAGGATGGCGGCAGGTTGACAGAGGCTGTGCGCCGCAAGCCGTACTCGATCATCCTGTTCGACGAGATCGAGAAAGCCCACCCGGATATCTTCAACGTGCTGCTGCAAGTGCTGGACGAAGGGCGACTGACCGACCGCCAGGGACACACGGTGGATTTTCGCAACACGATCATTATCTTCACCTCGAATGTAGGTACCCGTCAGCTGGCAGAGCAGGGTGCAGGTATAGGCTTTGAAGCTTCGCATCCGGATGCGCGTACCTCGCAGTCGATCCTGACCAAGGCGCTGAACCGCACTTTCCCGCCCGAGTTCGTCAACCGACTGGACGCCTTGGTGTTCTTCCACGCCTTGCAGCGTGAAGCCTTGGAGCGTATCGTGGATATCGAGCTGAGCGGTCTGTTGGCACGCACCGCCGTGATGGGATATAAAGTAAGCATCTCGCCCGAGGTACGCGAACGTATCATCAAGGAAGGTTCCGACCCGCGCTATGGCGCACGCCCCTTGCGACGCGCTATACAGACGCATGTCGAAGATGTGATTACCGATATACTGCTCAACAGCCAACCGACGGAAGAGTTGATAACGGTGTAAAGAATGATTACTGAGAGAATTTTGACACTATATGATTGACGTTGAACATATCTGCAAGTCGTACGGCACACTCAGCGTGCTGCAAGACGTATCGCTCCGCGTGGAGAAAGGCGAGATAGTAGCCATCATCGGCAAGTCGGGCGCCGGAAAAACCACCTTGCTGCAGATCATCGGCACACTGGACAAGCCCGACAGCGGCCGTGTGCTGATTGACGGGACAGATGTCTTGAACCTGAAGGATCATGCCTTGGCGGAATATAGGAACAAGCATATCGGTTTCATCTTCCAGTACCATCAGTTATTGCCGGAGTTCACGGCGCTGGAGAATGTGATGATGCCTGCGCTGATTCATAGGGACGACGAGCGCGAGGCACGTCAGCGAGCCGAGAAGCTGCTGACAGACCTGGGCTTGCAAAACAGGATGACACACAAGCCCAATGAACTCTCGGGCGGCGAGAAACAACGTGTGGCAGCTGCACGGGCAATGATGATGAATCCTGATGTGATACTTGCCGACGAGCCTTCGGGCAGTCTGGATGAGGCAAACAAACACGAGTTGCATGCCTTGCTGCAAGATATGCGCAGCCGATTCGGGCAGACGATCGTGATCGTGACGCACGACAAGGAGCTGGCAGCAATATCGGACAGGGTCATTGAGCTGAAAGATGGTAGGGTGAATGGGTGAATGGATGAAAGGTGAAAGATATATATGGTTGCTGGTGGCAGGTCTGTTGATGGCAGGTTGTCACGACAAGCGGCAGTACTATCCCCGCACAATGCCTGAACAGCAGGTGCAGATCGTGCGTTTTGATTCGGCGTTGCTGAACATACGCACCGAACAGGCTGCGGATGATGTGCGGGCATTGTATGCCACGTATCCCGCGTTTATGCCCGAATATGTTGAGCAGGCTTTGGGTGTGGCTGCAAGCGATACGGATTATCTGGCGGATGCTCTGCCGCTGTTTATCCACGATACGCTGTACGGCTTTGAGCAAACCAACCGGTTGGTGCTCGAGACGTTTGCCGATATGCGCGCGATAGAGAAAGAGCTGTCGCAAGCCTTCACGCGCCTCACGTACCTGTATCCGGAGCTGCACGTACCGACAGTATATACGTTTGTGAGCGGGTTCAATGCAAGCGTGTTGTTCCTGGAGGATGACGATATGGCTGTGGGCTTGGACATGTATCTGGGCAGCGACTACCCGTATTACAATCAGGTGGTGTATGACTACCAGAAGCAAACGATGCGCAAGGAGTGTATAGCCGGCGATATCGTGAGCGGGTATCTGTTTGCCCACTTTCCGTTCGAGAGCCCCAAAAGCCGGCTGCTGGATAACATGATTTACCGCGGCAAGATGATGTACATATGCGCTACACTGCTTGACGAGCCGGACTATGAGGTGATGGGTTACACCAAGCAACAATGGCAATGGTGCGAGAAGTACGAACGACAGGTGTGGAACAGGATGATGGATAAGCGCGACTTGTTCAAGTCGGAGCAGTTGCTGCTCACCACGTATCTGAACGATGCACCGTTCACGAGCGAGATATCACAGGAGGCACCTCCGCGTTTGGGTACATGGATAGGTTGGCGCATCGTAGAGAGTTACATGGAGCATCACAAGGAAGTTAGTTTGCAAGATTTGATGGCTAACCACGATGCAGAACTGATCCTGCGGGAGAGTTACTATAAACCGTGAATGAGTAAAAAGCATGTATTGACTTGCTGTTGACTCTGTGTTGCCCCTGATCAAGCTGCACACTTTTTGATGAGTCGAAAGTCAAAAGTCGAAAGATGAAAAGAGAAGATTTTCCTATATTGAAGCAACAGGTACACGGCAAGCCGCTGGTGTACTTCGATAATGCCGCTACCTCGCAAAAGCCGCAATGCGTGATCGATGCCATCAGCGAGGCCTATACGATGTGGAACGCGAATATCCACCGCGGCACGCATCATCTGAGTCAGGTAGCCACCGCCAAGCACGAAGAGGCGCGGCAGATACTCGCCGACCTTATCGGCGCCAAGCAAAGCAAGGAGGTTCTGTTCACCCGCGGAACGACGGAAGGGCTGAATATGTTAGCGTTCAGCTTTGGCGAGGCGTTTGTGCATGAAGGTGATGAGATTATCGTATCGGGCTTGGAACACCACTCGAACATCGTGCCGTGGCAGATGCTGTGCGAAAGGAAACATGCCGTGCTGCGTGTTATCCCGTTGCGCGAAGACCTGTCGTTCGACATGGATACCTACAAGCAGCTACTATCACCGCGCACAAAGTTGGTGAGCGTAGCCCACGTGAGCAACGTGCTGGGCATACAGAACCCTGTGGAGCAGATCATCCGCCTTGCACACGAGCAGGGAATACCCGTATGCATCGACGGCGCGCAGTCGGCTCCGCATATACCCGTGGATGTGCAAGCGATGGATTGTGATTTCTTCGTTTGCTCGGGGCATAAGATGTATGCACCGACCGGCATAGGTCTGCTGTATGGCAAGGAGAATTGGCTGAGTCAGTTGCCACCGTATCAGGGCGGCGGAGAGATGATACAACATGTGCGCTGGGAAGGAACGACGTACAACGAACTGCCGTATCGGTTCGAAGCCGGCACGCCGGATTATGTGGGTTCGTATGCCTGGGGAGTTGCCGCCAAGTATATGCAGGAGTGCGGGATGGCTGCCTTGGCTGCGCACGAACAGGACTTGACGGCATATGCCGAGCAGCAACTGGGGCAGACAGAAGGCGTGAAGATCTATGCCGCAGGGCAAAAGAAAGTGGGGGCATTGTCGCTGAACGTGTATGACGCGGCAGGCAAACTCGTTCATCCTTTTGATATAGGTGCGCTATTGGATCAGCAGGGCATAGCCGTTCGGATCGGTCATCATTGCGCCGAACCGCTGATGGGAACATTAGGCGTAGTGGGAACGGTACGTATATCCTTCGGCATGTACAATACCCGCGAGGAGATTGACGCGTTTATCGCAGCCCTAAAACGTGCGCTGAGTATCTTGTCTTGACAGGTGGGTTATGATAAGGCGTATTGGCTATATTATCTTATTGCTTGTAGCCGTATTGCCAGTGTATGGTTTTCGCATTGTATCGAACAATGTCGAGAACCTTTTTGATTGCACGCCTGACAGTATTCACGATGACAGCGAGTACACGCCGGAAGGTACGCGGCATTGGACGGCAGAGCGCTATTATCACAAACGCGAACAGATAGCCCGTACGATAGCGGATATAGGCGGTTGGGAAGGCGTGGCGTTGGTAGGGCTGTGCGAGATTGAGAATGAGCAGTGCGTACGCGACTTATGCGCGCAGAACCTGCGCAACCTCGGATACGCCTATATCCATTACGATAGCCCCGACGTGCGCGGCATAGATGTGGCGCTGCTGTATCGTCCGGATCTGTTTGCTGTGTCGCATTCCGCTCCGCTGCGTGTACCGGTGTTGCCCGGCGAACGTCCCACAAGAGATATCCTGTATGTATGCGGCACGATGCCTGAAGGCGACAGTCTGCACCTGTTCCTGTGCCACCTGCCCAGTCAGTTAGGTTCATCCTCGGCTTCCGCCTTGCGTCAGCGCGCCAAGCAGACCATACAGCAGCATGTGGATAGCATCCTGTATGAGCAACCCCAAGCCAGGATCGTGGTGATGGGCGATATGAATAGCGAGCCGAAAGAAGATATCCGTGGTATGCATAACAAGATGCTTGCCTGGCAACAGCAAGGGCGAGGCACGTACAAGTATCAGGGTCAGTGGAGCTGCATTGATCAGTTCTATGTATCCGCAGCCTTGACGGATACGGTACAGACGCAGATCTACGATGCGCCGTGGCTGCTGACGGAAGATGATGCGTATGTGGGCTACAAGCCGTACCGCACATATAACGGGTATCAATACCAACGTGACGGCTATTCCGATCATCTGCCAATAGTACTTGATATACCTGACGAACAAGATCCCCTGCTGATGCATATGCCTATAGCAAGCATTATAGAGGATATCTATTCGCAGATTACCGAGGAGTCGGCAGCAAGCAGTTCGGTGGATTTCGAGACGCTGAGCGAACAGCTGCTGGCACAGATGGAAAACCCTGTGCCGTTGAATGAAGGCAACTACGATGCCTTGAAAGAGTTGCCGTTCCTGAGCGAGGAACAGGTGAGCGGCATTCTGCTCAAGGTGCATGACTTGCCCTTGCACAGCTTAAGCGAACTGCAACTCGTTGGCGGGCTGAAGGATTATGAGATACGCAATCTATTGCCGTTTGTAGAGGTCGGTGAAAAAGAACCTGCACCGTTCTACTGGCGCGAGTTGGGCGCATATGGCAAGCATGACGTGAGTCTGAGGACGGATGTGCGCAATATAGAAGCGTACAGCGGTACGGATCCCCTATATGTGCAAGCCAAATACGGATACTCCTACCGCCGCAAGGTAGCAGCAGGTGTGACGGTTCGCCGTCCGGCAGCCGGCGGATGGCAAGATTTGCAATACGGCGGATATCTGCAGCTGGATGATATAGGTTGCCTGAAGCGCATGGTGGCGGGGTGTTTTCAAGCCCGCTTCGGTCAAGGTCTGGTGGCTAACCACTTTTTCCACACCGGCAAGAGCAGCCGCGTGATGCAGACGGGTAATGAGAAGCAGGGACTGAGCAAGGTCAGTTCGGCAGGCAGCGAGCGCTACCAGGGTATAGGCGCTACGTTTGCAGCCGGCAAGCATACCGAGGTGAGCGGCTGGTACTCGGTGGACAGCAACAAGGTGTGGCACCACGCCATAGGCGCTAACGTGAATGCCAACTTCCGCAACCTGCGCGTGGGGGTAACAGTCATGGAACATCTGTATTCCGACTCTCTGCCCGTGCGCAACACCTACTACAACAGTGCGTATTTCCGCGGCAAGCATCAGTTGGTGGTCGGTGCAGATATACGCTACACGTGGCGGTGGATGCAACTGTTTGCCGAAGTGGCAGCAAGCGAGAACAGCCGTTGGGGCGTAGGAACGATAGCCGGTATGCGACTCACACCGCTACCGGATCTGGGCTTGGTAGGACTGTACCGCTACTACTCGCCTACGTTCGATAATGCGTACGGTTATGCGTTCTGCGAAGGATCGCGTTTGGGCGATGAGCAGGGTGGATATCTGGGCATGGAATACAAAGGTTGGCATCATTGGCGCTTGTCGGCGTACGGCGATGTGTTTCACTTTGCGGGTGCGAAATACGGCATTCGCCAAGCGGGAACGACGGGTTATGAGGTGTTAGGGCAAGCTGAGTACCAGGCAGCGGAGTATGCAGCCTTGCTATCATGGCGTACGCGACAAAAAGGAACTGTGCGCACCCATAAGGCACGCACAGAATTTACATATTCGTGGGCTAACTGGCGATTCCATTCACGTTTGGATGCCACGCTCGCTCGGCATACGGACACCTATGCACCCGTAACTTATGGCGTGAGCATCAGTCAGGATATAGAGTATCGTGTGCCCGTTATTCCGATGGTAATAAAGATGCGCTTGCAGGGTTTTGATGCACGCAGCTGGGATAACCGGATCTATACTTATGAGAATGATGTGTTGTATGCTTTCTCGATCCCCGTCACGTACGGTCAGGGCGGACGTTGGTACGTGAATATGCGTTACAAACTAACCGAACAACTGGCCTTGTACATGCGCGTGAGCGAAACCGTATATCACCCTACCTGGGCAGCGCAACATTCACGTCCGATCACGCGCACGGACATACACGTGCTCTTGCGCGCGCGTATTCCTTAGAACTTATACGACGCGCCCAACAGGAAGTTCGTTCCCGGGTTGGCGTAGCCGTAGTGATACAAATAATGCTGATGACCGATGTTATTCAGTTCTACGAATATCTTCAGCCACTTGTTGTACTCGTATGCACAGCCCAGATTGACATCGATCGTCGGGATAGAGGTGTAGAGCGAATAGTCGCGACCTGCAGCTGTCTCCTCGTACATGAGCATACGTCTTGCACCGGCAAAGTAGTTGTGGGTATATACAGTCCAGTGGCGGTTGATACGTCCGTCGATATTCACTGTCAGATCCCAGCGCGGACGATCGAGCATCTTGAACGATCCGTCGGCATTACGCACTGCGGTGTTGAATGATGCTTCGTCTGCTGCGTTGCCGACTGACATAGAAGGAATCTCAATGCTATCCATGCTACCCGTGTAGTAGCCGCCGCTGATGAGGATATATACGATATCCTGATAGTGGTACGTGATTTCAGCACCGATCTTCCAACGTTGCAGATTGCTATATACATAGTCGCCGAACACAAGATCGGAATTGCCCGCACCATCGCGGTACTGACGTACCTCCCAATAATACGGGTTGCACGACGAGAACTGATTCTTCTTCAGTTCGTAGCGCGCATGCAGATCGATAAGCAGGTTGGCTTGCGGACGAAGTTTCAATCCCAGTTGTGCCTGCACGGGAATATATGCGCACGCATGGTGCGAGATCACTTCTTTCTGGTACTCACGGTAGGGATAGAACGTGCTGTATGACTGCAGCGATCCTTCGCCGTACGAACCGCCTGCCTCTCCGTAGATAGCCAGCCAGCTCTTGGCAATGTCGTACTCCAGCTTCACGTTCGGTGAGGGAGCCAAAGCAAAATCCGCCATGTTGGTCAGCAGCATGCCATGACCGAAGTTCATATCCAGATTCACACCCAGATGCGCATGGAAGCGGTTGTGGTCGTAGCCATAGTACGGCTCCAGATGAATAGCGTGGCGTGGATTGTATGCCGACGGAAGAATAGAGTTGTCGTTGACGTTGATGAAGAAGTTCGATACTTTCAGGTTCACGCCCGCACGATGTTCGCCTCCGTTCCACTCCAGGCTGCCGAGCGTACGTATCTGATGCTCGGTGGCGTTGGTGGCGTACAGGAAAGCCGAGTAGCCGGTCTGCAGCATATATTGGATATTGCCGCGGCGCGCGGAACGTATACCGATGTGCGTGTTGATCGTCCAGAGCGACAGCTTGTCCGCAGCCTGAAGTTCCGAGGGCTTGGCGATATGGATCATTCCTGTCGAGTCCACATATCGTCCGCTCATGGTGTAGTACTGGTTCTCGGCATCGGCTCCGAAGTACAGCGCTGCGCCCGAGAAGGTCTTGGCGATATCCAAACCGAAGTTCGCTCTCTCCACGGTGTATCTTCCCCATGCAGCACGGTGATGGGCAAAGGCATCGAAGGTGAGTTTGCTCTTCTTCTCTTCGATGCGATAGCCGAAGTCGAACGCCGTGTTCGTATGGCCTAAACCGCCGCTCACATAGCCGTGTAGCGGTTTGGGCTCGTTCCATGTGGTGAGCGAGCAGCCCAAAGGATTGATGTTGAATGCCGGCGATAGAGCTTGCGAATACGATGAGTAGGTCACTTCCACCGGTTCGATATCCTGTTGCACGATAACGGGTTTGACGCTAACTATACCTGCACTGCTGATGATAGGCTGGAAATCGCGTTCTACAGTAACATTTCTGTTCAGTGTGGTATCTTGTGCCACAGCATAAAGGGGAATGAGCAGCAGCAATGCCGCTATGGAGAATAGTCTGATATATGATTTCGTGTTCATACGCATAGTCCTTACTTTGTTACTGTCCTTACTCAACGGGTTCGGTGGTGTCATCGTCATCATCATCCTGCTCAGTTTGCGTCATGGCGTTGATGGCAGCCAGATGCTCGGCAAGGATGCCTTGTATATCATCATCGGCATGGTAGTTAGCCTGCAAAGCGAGCAGGTACTGTTGTGCCTGATAGGTATCATCCCGTTTGAGGCTGATATCTGCCAACAGGATCATCGCTTTGGCGAGCCAGTACTGGTGCTGGGTGTTCATCTGCGCGAAAGCCATCACCTCGGCTTCGGCGTTATCCAGTGCGCCCAGGTTATAGTAGGCTTGTGCGAGCAGGAACTTGCTTTCTGCTCCGATAGCCGTTACTGCTTCCTGTGCGAGCGGTACCAGATCTACAACTGCCAAGCCGTTTTCGTTGCGGCTCAGATAAGCCTTGGCACGGCAGTACAATGCTTCTTGGCGCATCTCTTCCGACAGACCTTCCAGCAGCAGGATATCCGAAGCGGTACTGATCACCGTGTTCTGGTCTTTCAGGTTCGAAGCGCAGCGTAGCACGCCTATCTGGCCGATGCGTCGGTTCGTCTCGCCGGAAGCCACACTTGCCAGATGACGGAAGTGCCCCATAGCCGTTTCGTAATCTCTGTTGTCGAAACTGATACCGGCAGCCCGCATACATGCTTCTTCCATATAGGCATTTCCGTTCAGACGGGTGAGTGCCGTATATTCGGTCAAGGCATCCTGCATCTGGCCAAGACGGTAGTAACTGTCGGCAGCATAGTAATGGGCATTGGTGCAATACCTGCCACCGTTGCAGTAACGGGTGATATACGTAGCCAGGCCTGCTGCGGCTTCGCGGTAGTTGCCCAACATATACTGCAACTCGGCGGTGACATAGGTCAATGAGTCTTCTGCGGTTGTTACGCGCATCTGCGATTTGCCGAGTTTCTTGGTATAAGCCAGGTACTCGCTGATATTGTTGGTGGCAACATATACCTGCTCTAATCCATCCAGCGCTGCATATGCCTCCTCGGTACTCGGATAGTCGTTGATCGTGCGCTTGAAGGCACGGATCGCATCATCATACTGCTTGAGGTTGCGATGGATCATACCTTGCTCGAGCGATGCCTTGCGTGCCAGATTGGAGTTCGGATAGTTGCTCAGCAAGCGCTCGTAGGCCATGATAGCCGCTTCATCCTGATTGTTCTCGATATATGCACGCGCCATCTCGTACAAGGCATCATCGGCATAATCCGACTGCGGATACATCGTAACGAGGCTGAGCATCTTCTCGGCTTTATTCACATATTCGTGCTTCAGGCCGTAGGCATAACCAGCTTGGAAGGTGGCATAGTCGGCTCCAGTGGCTCCAAGGTCAATCACCTGTTGGTACGTTTGGATAGCTTCCGTGAACTGTCGGGCGTTGAATCGGCAGTCGCCTATACGGTTCAGCGCATCGGCATAAGTCGGTTGCGTAGCCTCCGCCTTGCTGACATAGTCCTGCAGCGTAGCGGCAGCCTGCACGTACATCCGTTGTTGGAAGTAAGTATAACCCTTCAGGTAGATAGCATGAATCCTGTTCGGCGAATTCTGCCAACCGGGTTCTGACTCAGCCTGGTTGAGATATTGCTCAGCCTGCTTGTACTGACGTGTGCGGTATGCACATTCCGCCAGCAGGTAGCAGGCTTCGGCGTTCTGTGCGTTGTACGCTTTGGGTTGGCGTAGTATCTCTTGCAGGAACTGCTGTGCCTTTTGTATGTTTCCCTGCCGGAACGCATCAGCGCCCAACTGATAGCGCAGATATTGCTTGGTCTGCTCCATCTTCGGGTCTGTGATGTCAATGAGTTGCAGTGCCTCGTAAGCCGCCTGGTAGTTCTTGGAGCGTAGGAACGCATCGGATAGCAGCGAACGGATGGTCGTTGTGTGTTGCGATTTGGGGTAGGTACGCAGAAAATCCGTGAATGCCGTTACGCTCTCACCCAGAGCCGACGAACTCTTGTAAGTACACAACGCATAGTTGTACATCGCCTCCTCGGTCAGCTTGGGTGACAAACCGTAACGCACAGCCGAAGCATAGTTGAGTTTGCCTTGTTCGATATTTCCTACGTGCACGTACGAATGTCCCAAGTGCAGCGCTACGGACTCGGATATGCTGTCGTTCATAGGCTTTACGCGCTTCAGGCACGAGATAGCTTTCTGATACTGCTCGGTGTGATAGTACGCCATACCCAAAAGGTAGATATCGTTGCGTACCAATTCTTTCTTTTGCTCGGTGAAGCTCTTCTCATACGCTTCCAGATGCGGTATAGCGCGCGCATATGCGCCGCGCTGGTATTGTAACTCGCCAAGGATTCGTTCTACCTCTCCGTTGTTTGGATTGTCGGGGTTGGCTTCCAGCACGTGCGAAGCACGCTGTTCCACTTCCTCCAGATTACCTTGCTGATAGTAGATCTGAATGATGTAGTACGGCACTATATCGCTGTATTGCAGCGTATGTTCGATAGCAAGAAACTCCGGCAAAGCCTGCTCGTAGCGCTCCAACTTGTAGTGCGCAAAAGCGTAGTAGTAGCGTGATGCCAGGGTGTAAGGTGTCTCTTTCTGGCGCAGGGTGGAGAAGAATGTGAGCGACTTCTGGTACTCACCCATCATCAGGAATGCATACCCGCGGTAGAACATATACTCAGGTTGCTGGTCTCTGCCAAGACGGGTCAGTGTCACTTCTTCAAAGTTCTTCAACGCTTGCTTGTAATGCTTGCTCTCGACCTGGGTAATACCCAACATCATCTTCACCTCATCGGCGTAGGTGGTGTAGGGATAACGCTTCAGGTAAGCTTGCAATGCCTTGGAGGCTTCTTTGTCGCGTTGCTCATACTGCTGCTTCACCGCAGCAAAACCATCCTCCATGTCATTGGCATAGGCGAGGGTAGTACACAGCAATGCGAGAATCAGTAATAGTTTCTTGCTATTCATACACATTAATATGGCTTCTGTTTTTGTTTTCTTACCGCGATCATCTGCGATGACTGCGCAGTTTCTTCTGCTTGTTGCGGTTGATGCCCAGAATGACGAAGAAGGCGATGAGCAGCACAATCACTACACCTACGATCATCATCAGACTGCTTCCGCCCAGGTTATCACCCTTCACGCGATTCCACATATCCAACATGGCACCGGTCTGTGTGTCGCAATCGTGCATCAAGGCGCAACGGTCGATAACGCTCTTGTCGGGATAGAGCACCTGGTTGGCATGCACGGCTGTTGCTTCTTCGCCGAAGAAGTAACTCAGGTCAACGGCCTCGGGATAATCTTCTGCATCATTGCACCACTCAAGGATCTCCGGCGAAGCGATGACGCTTACGTAACCTATCTCCTCCATGTTCTTGATGGCATTCTCAGGCATGCACAAGTAGTTGATGAAGTACGAAGCGGCCTTCACGTTCTGCGCATACTTCGGTATGCACCAGCCGTCGAACCACACATTCGATCCCTCGTCAGGCACGCGGTACTTGAGCGTCACGCCAATCTCTTCTGCCTCGTCGATAGCCCATTGTGCATCGCCAGACCAGCTCAGATTCATCCATGTCTTGCCTTTGGCCATCTCCTCCTTGCCGAAATCCACTTCCCAGCCGGCAATGTTGCTCTTGGCTGCACGCAGGAATTCCTCGACGCGGGCTATGCGCTCGTCGTTGATGTTGGCCACCAGGTCTTCACGGGTTACTTCGCCGCGCGCAATCTCCTCGCGATATACGTACAGTACAACTACCGAATATACGTCTCGGAAAGCATCCTTCATAAAGATCTTGTCCTTGAACTTGGGATTCAGCAAGCCGCCCAGCGAACGGATATCCGCCTCGTCAACAAACTTGGGATTGTACAGGAATCCTGTCGTTCCCCACATGTAGCCGACGGTATAGTCGGAAGCCTGCATATCGTCCATCTCCTCCTCGCTGACCATCTGCTGGAACATGCGCTGTGCAAACGGAGCAACCAGCTTCGTATAGTCGGGCACATTGCCGTAATCCTTATTGATGGGCAACAGCAGGCCGCGACGCAACATGCGCTCGATGATGTACTCAGACGGACAAATAACATCATAATCCTCATGACCGATCTCAATCTCCGTGAGCATCGACTCATTGATGTCGAAGGTCTGGTAGATGATTTCAACTTTCTCGCCGGTCTGCGCTTCATACCAAGCGGGGAAGGTGTTAAGGACGTTATCCATGTCAATATAATCCGCCCAGTTATATACCTTGAGCGTGTGTGCGCGATCGGCTGCTTGGGTGAATACCGGGCAAACCAACATGGCTGCCATGACAAGAACAATCAGGTTTTTCAGTTGTTTTTTCATTTCTTTTTGTTATTTAAATGTTTGTTTGTGCGAATATTCATGATGACGAGTAATATGAGTATCGTCAGGAATATCAAGGAGAACAGCGGTCGCAACTCGGGTGTCAAGCCGCCCTTGCGTGCATCGGCATAGATGAATGTGGACAGGGTTTCCAAACCATTAGAACCCTTGGTGAAGAACGTAACACCGAAATCATCGATACTAAGCGTCAGCGCCAAGATGAATCCGCTGATCATTCCCGGTCGCAGCTCGGGCAGGAGCACTTTGCGCAAGGCTTGAGCCGGCGTTGCACCCAAGTCGAGTGCCGCTTCGTAGGTGTTCGGGTTCATCTGCATCAATCGCGGCATGACGCTCAGCACTACGTACGGCGTGCAGAACACGACGTGCGCTATCAGTACCGTAACAAATCCGCGGCTGATACCCAGGAACACGAACAACAGGAATAGCGATATACCCGTCAGGATATCCGGGTTGATCATCGGGATGGAATTGAGGAACGTTATGCTTTTGCGCAGTTTGGAGCGCATGTTGAACAGACCGATGGCAGCCAACGTTCCCAAAATAGTGGCTATAAACGCTGCACATACAGCAATCATAGCGGTAAAGAAAATAGCCCTGTACAAGTTCGGGTCAACGCGCACCTGAGCTGCCGAGTCGTAGCCGGTGAACAGATTCTCGTACAGTTGGAACGTGAATCCCGTCCAGTTGCCAAACACCTTGCTTTGCGTGAACGAGAAGATGAAGATCAGCAGTATAGGCGCATACAATACCACCAGCAACAGCCACAGATATGCATGGCCTGCCACGCGCTTGGCGGCTAACTGGCGCGAACGGCGACGTGCCTCCTGTTGGGCAATAGACAATTGTTGATTCGTCATAGCAGGCCTCCTTTCTGTGTATCGTGGTCATTACCCTGATCGAAGAACGACGTGGCGGCAATGATGATCAGCATGATCAGCGACAGGGCTGCGCCGTAGTTCCACATGGCTATGCCTCCTTCGCCGAACGAACGCTGGATGAGCGAGCCAAACAAGGTGATCTTGTTATGCGTGAGCAGTTCGGCAATGGCGAACGTGGAAACGGTGGGCATAAATACCATCACGATGCCCGAGTATATGCCCGGCACACTCAGCGGCAGTACCACCTTGGTCAGTACGTTGGCTTTGTTCGCACCCAAGTCCTGAGCCGCTTCGATAAGCGAGGTATCCATCTTCTGCAAGGTATTGTAGATAGGATAGATCATGAACGGCAGGTAGTCGTAACACATGCCGAAGAGCAAGGCGCCCTCTCCTAACGGCAAGCCGAACATGTTGAACAACTCTACCGTAGCAATCGTACGAAGCAGGAAGTTGATCCACATCGGCAGGATGAACAGCAGTGCCATCACCTGCGGTGTCTTGAAGTCAGCCATTGCCATGATGTATGCGGCAGGATAACCCAACAGCAGACATATCACGGTCGTGATGAATGCTATGGCCATCGAGTAGATGAGCGTATTCACTGCCTCCGAAGTATGGAAGAACTTCACAAAATTGTAAATGGTGAAGTCCCCTCCGGGAGTAGTGAATGCATAGTAGAAGATTAGTAGCAAGGGCAGCACAACGAACAGTACCAGGAACAGTACGTACGGCCATGCCCAAGTCCGACGTGCGGACGCTATGTCTGCAAACCTCTTCATTTCAGTCTTTCATTTGGCTGCTCCAGACCTTTCTGACGCAGATAAATATGTTCAGGTGCGATGGTTATACCCACGCGGTCGCCGTCGTCCCACACATCGTTCGTATATACGTACACATCATCGCCGTCATCCGTGCGAACGGTCAGATGGTAGTGGTTGCCCTTGTACAGGATGAAATGCACTTCGCCGGAGAGCTTGCCTTCCTCCTCGTAGTCCATCAGTTCTACGTCGCGGAACGCTACATCCACCTCTACTTCGTCGCCTGCGTTGAACGGAGCGGTCTCCTCCTCCGTCACATCCCACTCAGCACCCAGGAAACGTACCTTGCCGGGCTTGATGACCTCGCCGGCAAAACGGTTGTAGATATAATGATCTTTGTGCATGATCTGTATATCTTCGGGCTTGACGAGCATGCCTATCTCCGTGCCGGGCTTGTACTCGTGGTAATCCTGTATGAGGAACTCATAGCCGTCGGGTGTCAGCACGCGCATCTCGTAGTGTACGCCCTTGAAGATACAAGTATCTACCGTCCCGTACCACTTGGTGAACTTGCCTTTCGGTACGCGATCCTCCACATCGTCGTCTTCCTGACCGATGATCTGACCGCGTTTCTCCTGCGCCTTATCCCATATATAGATATCCTCGGGACGGATTACCACATCCACCGGTTCGTTTTCGCCAAACCCCTCGTCGATGCAGTCGAACTCGCGATTCAGGAACATCACCTTGCGGTCGCGTATCATCTTGCCGCTCAGTATGTTACTCTCGCCGATGAAGTCCGCCACAAAGCAGTTCTGCGGCTCGTTGTATATGTCGGTCGGGGTGCCTATCTGTTGGATCTTACCCTCGCTCATCACCACTACGCGGTCGCTCAGTGTTAATGCTTCTTCCTGGTCGTGCGTGACGTAGATGAACGTTATGCCCAACTGTTTGTGCAGCTCCTTCAGCTCGATCTGCATATCGTGACGCATCTTCAGGTCGAGTGCCGACAGCGGTTCATCCAGCAGCAGTACTTCCGGTTCGTTGACAATAGCGCGGGCGATAGCTACACGTTGCTGCTGACCGCCTGACAAGGTATCCACCTCACGGTCCTCATAGCCCGTCAGGTTAGCCATCTTCAGCGCGGCTTTAACTTTGCGGACAATGGTCTCCTCCTCCATCTTCTTCATCTTCAGTCCGAACGCCACGTTGTCGAACACGTTCAGATGCGGGAACAAGGCATACTTCTGGAATACCGTGTTTACCGGACGGCGGTAGGGAGGTACGGCTGTCACATCCTCACCTTTCAGCAGGATATCTCCCGAGCTGGCCACCTGGAATCCCGCGATACAACGCAGCAAGGTTGTCTTGCCGCAGCCCGATGGGCCCAGTATAGTTACGAACTCGCCTTTCTTTACCTGAAGGCTAACGTCGTTCAAGGCATACTTACCGTCTTCAAACTGCTTGAAGACGTGATTCACCTCAATGATAAGATCGTTTGTCATTTCTTATATTATCTCCTGTTGCTTGCTTTTTTCAATGCTATCTGATACGCTACGCGGTAGTGGGCAAAGAAGTGCTTCCACTCCGCGTGCTCCGAAAGTTTCCATGCTTTCTTGCGCACCACATCCTGTTCCTTGTCGCTCAGGCGCATGTAGCTGTACACTGCGTCGGAAACCTTGGTCACTACCTGCTCGTAATTAGAGTCGTTGCGGCGAATCACATATACGCCTTCCGACAAGCCTTTGGAGCACAAAGCCTCTTCGCCTTGTGCCCAAACGCCGAAACCGGAAAGGCTCGTAGTGATGGTCGGCACATGGAACGCTATACTCTCCAGCGGCGTGTAGCCCCAAGGCTCGTAGTACGAGGGGAAGATAGTCAAGTCCATACCGCATAGCAGATTGTAGTAGGTCTCGCCCAAGGTAGGGTCGAATCCGTTCAGGTAGTACGGCACAAACACTACCGTCACTTTACCCATTGACAGGGTAGAGTGCTCCAGATACGGTACCAGCACGTAAGCTATCACGCGCGGCGCAAACACATCGCTGTTGACCTTGTCGCTGAGCATACGCATTGAGTCAACAAACACGTCTATACCCTTGTTTTTCCACTCATGTCGTCCTGCTATACACAGCAGGAACGGGCGCTGACCGGCTACCACAGCATCTTTGCCTTCGGCTTTCTGGCTGCGAAGCAAGATCTCTTTCGATTCCTTGCGCTGCGCGGTATATGCCTTGCCCTTGGGTACAAAATCCGGCTCAAAGCCGTTAGGCGTAACGATATCCACAGGTTTGTCGAGCAGTTGCTCGCACTCACGGGCAGTCAGTTCGCTAACGGTAGTAAAGCAGTCGGCATAATGCGCAGCCTGCTTCTCGGCGCTGTGCTTGCTCACCATGTTCAGTTCACATGCCATCTGGTCGCCGTTGTAGTTTTTGAACTGGTCATACAGCGGCTTGTGGTTGCCGGCTATTGACCGGCCGATACTTGTGGCGTGGGTGGTGAACAAAGTGCCAATCTTCGGGCAATAATCGCGGACGTAGAATAGGGCGAAAGCCGTCTGCCACTCGTTGGCATGCATCACGACTTTCTTTTCTTCGAGATGCAGATGGTGGTATATGCTTTCCATCACCTGACCGGCGGCGTAGCCGAACAGGCAACTTTCATCATAATCGCCATAGGCAGCATGACTCTGTACTTGGAACTTGTTCCAAGCCCAACCGTAGATGGCATCTTTCTGTGCGGCAATCTCTTCCCAACGTAGCAGGATGGCTATCGGGCTGCCGGGAATCTTCCAGCGACCTACACGAGCACCGTGCATGCGTTCCCAGTTCCGCAGGAGCGACTTGTCCTCCGCAAAGTAGATGTCGGAGTGCTCATGCCAATCCGGGCCGAAGAAAATAACCTTGTCGGGATGCTCGGCTTGCATCGTTGCGGCACGTGTGCTGAGCACTGTATAGATGCCGCCCACATGGTTGCAAACCTCCCAACTTGTCTCAAAGATATAATCCGGTTGTACCGGTTCTACTGCCTTTTTCATGTATATAGAGTTTTATCAATTCATTATTCTATCATGACCATCCTGTTTACCACAGGCACTTCATTCACATTCTTGATCTTGCCCAGTTGCTGCTCGCTCACTACATTCTGCGGGTGCGTTATGAGCGGCATCACCCACACGCCATACGCATCGCTCCAGTACAAGCTGTTGCGCTCGCTATCCACCAGCAGCGTAGCCGCGGGGATGTTCGTGATGCGCGTCAGCGCGTCTCCGTTGGCATTGGCTACGAACAGCCCGTCATCCAGTATCAGGTACAACTTCCTGTTCACTGCATCCACCTGCAGGGCATTAACATCCAAATCGGTCAGTACGGGCATGTTATGTATATCGTACAACACCCCGTTGAGCATGGCTGTGGTGTCGTTGGCTTCGTTGATGACCGATGCATCGCCATGGAACGGCTTGGCATCCTCAAATATGCCCTCGTAGATGCGCTGCCGCCACAAGTCGCCCATTTGCGTCTGCATCAGCAGCGTGGGGGCAATCTTGTCGGTCAGCACAATGTTGCGCGAATCGGTAGTCATCTTGCCGCCTACCGTAATCACCAAGCCCACTTCCGTCGTGCGGCCGAACTCCGTATAGTAACCGGTCACACTGTCGCTTGACAGACTGCCGGCAGTAATCACGAAAATGCTCTCATCAATAGTCCACGTGTACGTCACTGTAGCATTCGTGGGATTGTACAGGGAGGCCTTGAGCGTCAGCGGAGTGTATTGCTGAACAGTATCCGACTCCAGGTTGATTGAAGGTATGGAGTCCAATACCTCCAATACGTGAGTGATCTTGCGGTTCTTGTTCGAATCTACCATCAGTTCCACAACATAACTGCCCGGTTGGGTGTATATATGCGTCGGACTTTTCAGTGTGGACTGACCATTATCGCCGAACTTCCATACCCAGTTCTCACCCGCATCGCTCTGATTGACGAACGATACTGTTTCACCTGCTTTGGGAGAAGTGGGGGAATACGAGAAGTCATACGTGTGCTTCTGACATGACACTACTGCGAAAGCCGTTATTACGAGGCTCAGTAATGCATATTGTATAGTGCGTTTGTTCATATTTCTATTTTTCCATCCGTTTCTACGAAACGATATATTCACAATAAAACACGCAAAGGTACAAAAAAAAAATGACAAATGCAAATATTTTCGCTATAAATTGTCATTTTTTATGCAATTTGTAGCGTCCCTTATGCATTTGGACGTATTTGTTGGCCTAAAATGGGAAAAATGTGCAGTTGTTTACTCCTCCGAGAAGTGAACGAGCACGTGTCTGTACGAGTTGAATATTTTGGATTTGGAGACGAAGCCGATGTATTTCTTCTGATCATCTACAACCGGCAGATTCCATGCGCCGGTGTCCTCGAATATTTCCATCACTTTCTCCATGGGCATATCATGCCTAAGAACAACCTGCGGGTAGTTCATCAGTTGCGCAACCGTAAAACGGTTGTACAAGCGAGGCTGGAACATGATGTTACGCACTTCGTCGAGCAAGAGGATACCTTGCAGCTCGCCTTTGCTGTCCACTGCGGGGAAGATGTTTCGCTTGCTATCGGCGATGACCTTGACGAGTTGTCCGAGAGTCATATCAGGCGAAACGGTTCTGAGGTCTGTTTCCAGAACATTGTCCATCTTCAGCAGGGTGAGCACGGAGCGATCCTTGTTGTGGGTAAGCAGTTCGCCTTTCTGCGCCAAACGCATGGCATACAGACTGTGTGGCTCGAAGATCATGATGGTCAGATAAGCTACAACAGCCACGATCATCAGAGGCATCAGCAAGTGATAACCGCCTGTGAGTTCGGCGATGAGGAAGATACCCGTGAGTGGTGCGTGCATCACGCCTGACATCAGTCCCGCCATACCCACCAGTGTGAAGTTTACAACAGGAACGCTGACACCTGCTACCTTGAGCAGGTAGGCCAGAATAAAACCTACCAGTGCACCCATGAACAGCGAAGGAGCGAAGATACCTCCCACACCGCCACCGCCGTTTGTAGCTACAGAAGCAACAATCTTAAGCACCAGCACCAGCACAAAGTAGCCGATAACGAACCATGTACCGCTATATAGGGATGCGAATGGGCTGTACTGGATATTGTAGAACGGATCGTCGTTGAACAGCGAGAGGATGACATCGTATCCTTCACCGTATAATGGTGGGAATAAGTAGATTAACAAGCCCAGCACCGACCCGCCAATAAGAATCTTCAGCCACATGCTCTGGATGCGCTTGAAGTGTTGCTCCAGCCAGTTCATGCCGCGGGTGAAGTATAGCGACACAAATCCGCAAGCCACACCGAGCAGCAGATACCAGGGGATACGTTCCAAGGTGAATGACTCGATGGTTGTCAGTTCAAACATCGGGGTAAAACCCGTGGTAAAGTAAGCTATCGCAGTTGCCGTGACGGATGAGATGAGTAGCGGTGCTATCGAGTTCATTGTCAGATCGATCATCAGCACCTCAAGCGTGAAAACAAGACCTGCTATAGGTGCCTTGAAGATGCCGCCTATAGCACCGGCTGCACCGCAACCGATCATAAGCATCATCGTCTTCTGATCAAGGTGGAAGAGTTTGGCCAGATTAGAGCCGATCGCTGCGCCCGTGAGCACGATGGGAGCCTCGGCACCGACCGAACCGCCAAAACCGATGGTGATACCGCTGCCTATCAGGCTCGACCACATATTGTGCGGCTTGATGATCGATTTGCGCTGGGAGATGGCGTACAGGATCTTTGTCACACCGTGGGATATGTCGTCACGTACTATGTACTTGACGAACAAGGCTGCCAGGCAGATACCTATCATCGGGCAAATGATGTACCACCAATAGTACTTTTCGGCTATCAGATAGGTGCTGATAAGATATTGGATGAGATGAATGAACAGTTTGAGCACGTACGCTGCCAGGGCAGAAAAGATGCCCACAAACAGACTTAGCAGCAATACCAGTTGCTTCTGCGCTATATGTTGCTCAATCCACTTAATCATTCTTTTGCGTGTCCCACCCGATGCCTTCGTACTTGCTCAAGTCCCATTCTTCCTCTACCTCATTCAAGTAAATGGTATGTTCCTCGTTGTCTTCTTCCGGTTCAGGTTCTTCTTCGCGTTCAATGCGCTCGATGTCCAGTGGCGAATGGGATATCTCAATCACTTGGTTCTGCTCCTTCGACAGCTCTTCCCACAATACATCTTTGAGTTCGGCTATGCCTTGGCCGCTCACCGATGAGAAGGCGACAACGGGTATGTCGTAGGTGCTGCTGAGTTGCTTGACAATCTTCTGCACATCATCCTCGGGCATGGTGTCCGCCTTGCTTACAGCCAATATACGTGCTTTGCTGAGCAGTTGGGGATTGTACTTCTCCAGTTCGGCAAGCAGAATCTCGTATTCATGCTGAGGATCTTCGGTGCAAGCGGGCACAAGGAAGAGGAGCACTGCGTTGCGTTCTATATGTCTCAGGAATCGCAATCCGAGACCTTTGCCTTCGGCAGCCCCCTCAATGATGCCGGGTATATCTGCCATACAGAATGAGCGGTCGTCACGGTAGGAGACGATACCCAACTGGGGTGTAAGTGTGGTAAACGGGTAATCGGCAATCTCGGGCTTGGCAGCCGAAACAACGGATAGCAAGGTGGATTTGCCTGCATTCGGGAATCCTACCAAACCTACATCTGCCAATACCTTAATTTGCATGATGATCACGCGTTCCTGACAGGGTTCGCCGGGTTGCGCATAGCGTGGAGCCTGATTGGTGGATGTGCGGAAATGCCAGTTGCCCAAACCTCCGCGACCGCCCTTGAGCAGGATCACTTGCTCGCCATGCTCCTTGATCTCAGTCAGCCACTCGCCGGTCTCGCCGTCATACACCACCGTGCCGCAGGGAACTTCGATGATGCGGTCTTCGCCATCCTTGCCGAACGAACGTGACTCGCCTCCCTTGCCGCCATCGGTAGCTTGGATGTGCTTCTGGTATTTCAAGTGAAGCAGCGTCCATAGGTTCCTGTTGCCGCGAAGGATGATATGTCCGCCGCGGCCACCGTCACCGCCATCCGGTCCGCCTTTTGGCACGTACTTGGCGCGGTGGAAGTGCATACTGCCTGCGCCGCCCTTACCCGAGCGGCAGTAGATCTTGACGTAGTCAATGAAGTTCGTTGCCATGATGATCGCAATTATCAACCAATATCAGCCATGCATGGCTGATTTAATATATCTTCTTCAATATGCGGGATATGCGGCCATAAATCTCACTTATCGTTCCTAAACCTTGTATGCGCGCGTACTTGTCATGAAGCTCGTAGTAATCATCTACAGGGCGAGTCTGATCATGATACACAACAAGGCGCTCTTTGATAGTGTCTATATTGTCGTCAACACGTCCGCTGGTTTTTCCACGCTCTATAAGACGACGGATCAGTTCGTCCTCGGGCACGTTGATGTCGATGAGGACAGCTGTCTCATCTCCGCGCTTCTTCATCAGGCGCTCCAGTTGTACAGCTTGGTTAAGGGTGCGGGGAAAACCGTCGAAAATCAGACCTTTGGTATCGGCGGGAAGAGTTTCCATATATTCCTCCAGCATACGCAAGGTTATGTCATCGGGTACGAGATGTCCCTGGTCGGTATACGACGAGATGAGTTTGCCCAGTTCGCTGCCGGAGGCTGCCTCGCTGCGCATCATCTGACCGGTACTCAGGTGAATAAGACCGAAATTGGCAACGATAAATTCAGCTTGAGTGCCTTTGCCGCAACCCGGAGCACCACACAGTATAATATTTTTCATAATTTTAGGAAATCGAGATGTGATAAATTTGATCGCTCACAAAAAACGAGTTATCCTTGCGGATAACCCATTTCTTGTGACAGCTAAGATTAGAGAGCCAACTTAGCACCTGCTTTAAACTTAACAGCTTTCTTTGCAGGAATGTCAATAACAGCCTTGGTTGCAGGATTGATACCCTTGTGAGCGGGTTTCTCAACAACCTTCAGAGTGGCAAAGCCAATAATTTGTACGTCTTCACCGTTCTTCAGAGCTTCTGCAATAACGTCGACGGCAGCGTCAAGAGCCTTAGCGGCCTCTGCCTTCTTAATCTCAGCCTTTGCTGCGATGGCAGCAACGAGTTCACCTTTGTTCATAATAGTTAGATTAATTAAAACGTTTTAAATTTTGAGTCCCTTTTTGCAGGCGACTCCACACTAACGAGTGCAAAGATATAACTTTTTTTTCAAATATGCAAATTTTTTCACTAAAAAATGTGACAAAATGGCATTTTTTTTCTATTTTTTATGGTTTAGCACGGAAATTGTAAGGATTTTTATGAATTTTTGAAAAATTTTGACATGAGAAATTTACCTGTTGTAACGAAGAATCTGTTGTTGGCAAACGTCATAGTATGGCTGTTGGATAGTTTGCTTGAGCGTTATGGAATACATTTGGTTGAGTGGTTTGGACTGATGAATTGGTCGTATTCGTCCTTTGCCTTGGTGCCGGGTTCGTTCCACATCTGGCAACCGTTTACATATATGTTTATGCATGCCGGGTTTGATCACTTGTTCTGCAACATGTTCGCTGTCCTTATTTTCGGCCCTATTCTCGAACGCACTTGGGGCGAGAGGAAGTTCCTGCTCTATTATATCGTTTGCGGTTTGGGCGCTGCCTTGACGCAGGAGATTGTCTGGTCGCTGTTTATGCCCGGACAATTGGGTGTAACCATTGGCGCCAGCGGCGCGGTGTTCGGGATCCTGTTTGCTTTCGGATGGCTGTTCCCCGACGAGAAGATTTACCTCTTTTTCGTTGCTCCTATGCGCGCACGTATGTTCGTTATTCTATATGCTGTTATCGAACTTTTTGCGGGATTTGCGCATATCGCCGGCGATAACGTAGCCCACTTTGCGCACCTTGGAGGTATGCTCTTCGGCTGGCTGCTTATACTCTGGTGGAAGAATGGTGGTAATGGTATTCATCTTTTCGGCAACACCACTAAAGGTGACAGAGATCGAATCGGAAAGGATTTTTCGGGTTATCATTACCATTCATCCCTTGATAACGATAAATAGTAATACTGGCAAACATGTTTGCTGTAGTCTCTATTTCTCTTTTTGAAAAAAAAATGTAGCCCAATGCAAAAAAAAATGCATTGGGCTTGCACATGTCATTTTTTTTTTGTAACTTTGCGTCAAAATTGATTCTTCAAATATGGATTGGAGTTTTTTGATTGAAGGAAAAGATGCGATATGTGTCAGTACTGACACCCGCAACTTGCCGGAGGGGTGCATCTTTGTAGCGCTGAAAGGTGAAACTTTCGACGGCAACCAATTTGCACTGAAAGCCTTGCAACAAGGTGCCGCCATGGCTGTTGTTGATGACGAAAACGTGTATAACGCCATCATGAACGCCGGCGAGTACTCCGCCCTGCTTGTGGAGAACAGCCTCAGCGCCTTACAGGATCTCGCCCGCGAGTGGCGTCGCCAATGGGGCAAACGCATCATCGGCATCACGGGCACCAACGGCAAGACAACCACCAAGGAGCTGCTTGCTGCAGTCCTGAACACCAAGTACAAGACCCATTTCACCCAAGGCAACCTCAACAACTCCATCGGTGTGCCGCTCACGCTCTTGCAGCTCACTGCCAAGCACGAACTGGCTATCGTGGAGATGGGTGCCAGCCATCCGGGCGACATCAAGGAGCTCGTCGAGGTCGCTGAGCCGAACTGCGGACTCATCACCAACGTCGGCAAAGCCCACCTGCAAGGCTTCGGCTCGTTCGAGGGTGTCATGGCCACCAAAGCCGAGCTCTACGACTACCTGCTTGCCCACAATGGTCTTATCTTCCGCAATGCCGACAATCCGAATTTGGAGCAAATGCATCTTTCAGCGCAGCGGTCTTTTAGCGGTAGCGGTCTTTTAGCGGAGCGGTCTTTTAGCGAAGCGGTCTTATACAAAACAGGCACAATGCCCGAAGGCACAAACCTCGTCGGCGCATACAACAGCGAGAACATCCAGGCCGCACTCTGCGTAGGCGAGTACTTCGGCATCAGCCGCGAAGACGGCTTGGCTGCTATCCGTGCCTACGTGCCCTCCAACAACCGCTCACAGCGCATGCAAACCGCGCACAACACCCTCATCGTCGATGCCTACAACGCCAACCCCACATCCATGCAGGCTGCTATCAATGCCTTCAAGGGCGAGACGTACATCCTCGGAGCTATGAGAGAGTTAGGCGACTACAGCCACACCGAGCACCAGAACATAGTGAACATGCTCCTGGAGCGCAAGGCCGATACCGTGCTGCTCGTAGGCGATGAGTACCGTGAGACCACAGCCCCCTATCCCATCTTCTCGAACGTGGATGAGCTGTGCGAACAACTGAAGGCTCACCCCATAACCGGCTGCACCATCCTCATCAAAGGCTCGCGAAGTAACAAGCTGGAGAACGTACTACCTCTGTTATAGCATAGCAATATACAAAGCTACAAAATATGCATACTGCCATGAAGATGAATTTCTACACAAAGCAATTAGCCGTCACCTTTATGATGACATCTCTTGCTTTTACTCTATTCACGCCATCGGCACAAGCGACTAATGAAAAGCCAACTAAGAATTTAAGGAATAGTATCGCTATTGTCAAAGCCAAGCCAGATGTTTCTATTCGGAGCACTTTGGAAGACTATAGTTTATGGTTGTCACGAATGGACAAGCGTAGTGCATCGCGAAAGTTGTCCAAGATGATACGACCGGGGTTTGGTTCTGGTTTTGTAGTTGAAGATAGCGGCAAATTGTATCTCATCACGAACAGCCATGTAATAGGTATCGCATCAGTTGCAGATGTCACATTTTGTATGACAGACACCTTACGCTTAACGGACTGCAAGTGTGTCTATCAGAATGATAACGCCGATATAGCTATTCTTCGTTTACCTGTAGGTGCGGCAAAAGACGTAATACCACTTGCTTTACACAAATATGCTCCCATTGAAGGCATAGATGTTTACACCGCCGGATTTCCAGCTCTAGGCAACACTCCGTCATGGCAATTCGGCAAAGGCATTGTTTCGAATGCACAATTGCATATTGACGGCGTAGACTATACATGGATACAACATACCGGACAAATAGACCCAGGTAGTTCTGGCAGTCCACTACTCATCAAACACGAAGGGGCTTTTGAGGTGCTTGGTATCAATACGTTAAAGGCTCACGAACGTGAATCTGTAGGAATTGCTTCTCCCGTCAGCGTTATCCAAACGGCCTTACAAAACGAAGGATACTTTGAGTTCGAGCATGTATTACAAGCTCTTGACACAATGGCAATAGAGAAGTATAGTAAACTCTATGAACGTGTGCCTCAAGAAATAATTGATACGCAAGAAGAATTTTTCAAGAATGGTGAAGTCCTAAAAGGGTTGGCAGTAATACCAGAATACGTAGCCAGCAACCCTATAGGAAGAAAACGCTTGCGTATTGCTGCAACAGTAAGTCCATCTTCATCCAATACAAATTTATCCAAATCCAAAAGCAAATCGTCTGATAAAAATGATCAGACTTCAGCCAACAAGAAAAACGAGAGAAAGAACGGTATAGACAAAGACCTCGAACACAAAGTAGGTCTGTATTTGAACAGCAATTACCATTTTACCACCCCGGGGACAGCATTTGTCGGATTAGGCGGGCATGGCTCTATTGCCAACTATATGCGAATCGCTGGATTTATGCAAGGAGTAGTATGGGGCACCCAATCTACGCATCGCTATGGCGTAAACATCACATTGGGCATAGGAGCACAACTTCCTATAGCTATAGGTGAAATAGATCTAATCCCATACATACAACCTAATGCTGGAATAGGAATGGCCGCCAAAACGTCTGATATGACAATAATAGGAAACTACGGTGGAAAGGTGGGACTGGAATTATGTATTCCGACACTACGCAGGACGTTGCTTGTAGGTGCTGATTATGATTTGGAGTGGTTCAAACCTATATTGGCTAATCCGTATACTTCAGGACCATCTCATGCAATAGGAGTACATATCGGTATCGCTTTATAAAATATTACATATATGAAAAAGACATATTTGATTATCATGCTGATATTCATTGGCTTAACAAACACATCAGCCCAAACTTATGTCAACGGCATTTGTTTCGGGAGAGCTCATGCACCGGGTATATTGCATTTTGAAGATGGGACATCCAAAGAGTTTGCATCTATCGAAATTCCTGCAACTAGAGACAAACAGATTATTACAGAGGATGGCAGCAAAAAGAAGCAAATATATTCTCAAGCAGAAGTTAAAGCGATTGAAGTGTGGAACCTGCAAACACCGGACAAACACTATATACTAGTAAGATACGAATATTATGGTAGCAAAAAAATCTTTTATGTTTGGCTACTTCCAGTAGCAGCAAGCGACTATGCTATTCTTTACGAAGAAGGAAATACATACAGACCGGAAAAGGATGGTTCAATTTCCGTTATATGTGCCAGTATACTAACATACCATTTCGTAAAACGTAATACAGATGAGCGATTGAAACGATACTATTATGATGAAAAAGCTCTTGCTGAATTCTTCAGCGATGACCCTATATTAAGACAACGAATAGAAAACAAAGAGTTTACTGATAAAGACTACAAATATATTGTAGAAAACTATCAGCCTGAAATGTAGAGAATATGAATAAAAAAATTGTTATACCACTATTAATCATCCTATTTGCTGCCATTGCCGCACTCACCTACCTCTATTTTGCGCAGAAGCAAGAGATGACCGAGATGGTCGAACAGATGGAGTTTGAGAAATCCGAGCTCGAAGATGAGTACGAAGACCTCGCTATGCAGTTTGACGGTTATCGTTCGCCGGACATCAGCAATGACTCACTGACTCAACTTCTCAGTCAGGAGCAGCAGCGCGTGCGCGACTTGCTCGAGGAACTGCGCATAACCAAGGCGACCAACGCCCGTCGTATTGCCGAACTCAAGAAAGAACTGTCCACCGTGCGCGAGGTTATGGTCAGCTATGTGCATCAGATTGATTCGCTCAACCAAACCAACCAACGTCTTACGGCCGAGAACAAACAAGTGCGTGAGCAATATGCCGTTGTACAACAGCAAGCCGAACAACTGCAACAGCAGAACACCGATCTCAATGAGAAAGTCACTCGTGCCTCGATGCTCGAGATCACGGCGTTCAACGTCACGCCTCTCAACAAGCGTGATCGCAAAACAAACAACATCAATCAGATGCAGAAGATTCAGTTCGACTACACGATTGGCAAGAACGTTACGTGTGAGAGAGGATTGAAGCAGATATACATGCGTATCGTGCGACCCGATGGCGAACTCATCACGCTGCCCGAACCGCAGAACAGGATGTTCCCGTTCGAGAACAGCGAAATAGAGTATTCGCTCACCAAGGAGTTTGAATACGGAGGTGAAGCGATGGATGACGTGCTCTACTGGACGGTTGGCGAGATATTGTACAAAGGAACGTACAATGCCGATTTCTTTATCGACGGTGCATTGATCGCATCATACCCGTTTGTACTGAAAAAGTAAGGACTATATTTTGCGCTTTACCAGGCTGCCGACTATAAGCGGAGGAATCGTGTTTATCGTCCAAAGCAGCATGGCTGCTATAGTGGCAGCAGCGGATATATCTGCGCCAAATCGACCGAAGATAGCTACAGCCCAAGCCCCTCGTACCGCAATCTCAGCCAAGGGTACATTAGGAGTGACGGTAACCATCATCCAATACAGCGGCATAGTGATAAGGGTGGATCGCGGATCAAGCTCTACGCCGCAAAAAAGAAGACATAGCCACAACTGCAGAATAAAACACAGATAGCGGAGTAGGGATATACCCACTATCACGCCTGCATCGCGAACGGATAGCGCTGCCATGCTGTGAATGAGTAACTTGGTGCGTTCTTTCTTCCAGGATCGTTGATCCAGACGCCGCATGATGGCAGGCAACGCTACAATAGCCAGTACAGCTCCGACTAACGTCAGAACCATGCTACCCAGCATAGAACTGTCGGGAGAAAGCCAATAGATGGCTGCGGGCAATCCGGCAACCACCACTACCGTTGTCATCGCATAGCCGCCAATCAGACCAAGACAGGTAGCTGTCAACCAATGCGTTTCTGTGTGGCGAAAAAGCAATGCCCGGCCGGGGTACTCGCCTAACTTGTAAGGAGTGACGAAACCTGCTATCGTACCGTAATAGACCTGACGCTGCGCTTCCCATAGGTTCATCGGCTCAAAGTCACGAACCAGATATTGCCACTTCCATGCCTCAAAAAACCGATTGGCAGGAAAGAGCAAAAAACATACAATGATACATACCCATTGCCACAGATCAGCCTGACGGAACTGAGCTGCTAAACCGGCATAGTTGTCGTACGTGATAATCTTGTACAGCAAGAATCCGTAGGCTGCTACAATGAGCAGAATACTGAGTATGCGTTTGTAATTCATCGTCGCAAAAGACAAAATATTTCTTTTGAACAGCAAAGATACGACAATTTTTTGGGAAAAACAAATCTTTTTACCTGATTTAAGCATTTTTTTATACGAAAAACTTGCAATTGTCAAAAAAAAGTAGTAACTTTGTAGGCGAAATCAGAAAATTAATTAAATAGTATAGCCATGAATAAGTTTTTGTATGTTTCAGCAGTTTTGATGCTTTTTGCGTTGTGCGCTCAGGCGCAAGTTCGTGTGTCGGGTACTGTGGTGGATAAGAATAACCATCCGTTGGTGGGTGTCAGTGTGATGGTACAAGGCACCACACAGGGAACGGTAACTGACGGAGAAGGATTGTTTGAGCTGCAGGTTGCTCAAGGCGCTATGTTATGGGTTTCATATTCGGGCTATGAGTCGCAAACCGTACATGCAGAGCCGAATATGTACGTTGTGCTGAACAAGAAGACGTATGAGAACCACCGTTTTGCTTTATGGGCAGGTATGGGTATCTGTTCACCGCTTGAAGCGTATAATACACCGGGTATGTTCGGCAAGTACAGTTATGCAGGCGGAAGTTTTGGCTTGGGATATCAGTTCCGCCACAATCTGTTTCTGCTCGAGACCGGCTTGCAGATGACCAGCATCAACTATACGGCTGATTACAAGACGCTCAGTCTGCCGGCAGATGTGATGGTATATACCTTGCGGTTTGAGGTGCCGGTACTCGTGGGTATGGAAATGGAGTATTGGTATTGGCTGGCAGGACTTCATCTCGGTGTATTCGACGACAACCATCTCAAGGTGTTTAACCATAACACCAATGGTCGTGACAATCTGACTATAGCACAGATGAACTTCGCCTATGCTCCGGCGGCCGAAATAGGTATGAATCTCAACCGTAGTGAGGCAAACTATAAATTGGCGCTGTATGCTCAGGTTGAGATGGATAAACGCGAGTTGGTGAACAAGAACCTGTACAACCAATCCGGGTGGTGGATGCAAACCCTCATGGGAATAAAGTTCACCGTAGCCTTTTAGGGGGTTCTGAACATATAGCCATGAATAAGAATTTATTTTTCACTGTGTTGGCGTGTGCCTTGTTGTGTCAGGGTGTTATGGCGCAGAGTCCGAAGTACGAATTCCGCGCCACATGGTTCACTACGCATTTTGGCATCGATTGGCCAAAAACCAAGGTCACTGCGTCTACTGATATTTCCAAGCAAAAACAGGAGATGACTGCTATCCTTGACCAGCTCAAGGCGGGGAACATGAATGCTGTGTGTTTTCAAGCTCGCCCTGTAGCAGATGCGTTCTATAGGTCCTCGTACGAGCCGTGGAGTCATATCCTGACCGGTCAACGGGGCATGGATCCCGGCTACGATCCCTTGGCCTATGCCGTGGAGCAGGCACATGCCCGTGGAATGGAATTGCATGCCTGGGTCAATCCCTTCCGTTACGAGATAAACGCCGGCGAGAGAAAAACTGCCATCAATAACGGTTCAGCTTTGGCAGGCAGTGATCCTGTACGCAGCCAACATCCCGAATGGTTGCTCAAATACAACAATGGCGCGTTCAGCGGTACGATCCTTGATCCCGGAAATCCCGAGGCGCGGGCATATGTGGTGAACGTGCTGTTGGAGATTGTAAACAATTATGATATAGATGGTCTGCTAATGGACGATTACTTCTATCCATATGGCGGTACCACCCGCGAGGATGCGGCGAGCAAGGCTGCGTACAAACCCGCAGGCATGAGCGATGGCGATTGGCGCAGGGAGAATGTGAACAAGGTGATACAGGCTGTGTACGATTCCATCCAGATAGTTAAGCCCTGGGTGAAGTTCGGCATGGCTCCCGGAGGTATATATTCGACGACAGAGGCTGCTGCGGCTGCCTTTGGCTTGACTTTGCCTGAAGGAATAAGCGGAAGTGACATATGGGAAGTGTTGTATTGTGATGCCTTGGCGTGGATCGACGGCGGATATGTGGATTATATGGCACCGCAGATCTATTGGTCAACTACTGCGGCGCAACAGGATTACGATGTGCTCTGCCAATGGTGGGGACAAACAATTGCTACGCTCAATGCCCGCCGTACCGACGGAAAGAAAGTGTATTCGTATATCAGTCAGGCAAGTTATAAGTTCGGAGCATCAGAGTTAGCGCATGAGATTGATGCCAACCGGCAGTATTCTCCCTACGATGCACCCGGCAGTATATTCTACAACACGCATACCTATCTCAAATTCTCCCATAAGAAAAGAATCGAGTATAGTTGCTGCATGCTGGCACAGAGGCGCTTCACGCAGAAAGCGTTGCCGCCTGCTGTAACATGGAAGAATCATCCCTGCTTGGCTGCTCCTACCGACTTGACTCTAAGTGGCTCGACGCTGAGCTGGCAACATACGGACGCTGAGCGCTTTAGCGTGTATGCTTACCCCAAGGGTGCCGACAAAGATGCTGCATTGGACAACAGTCTCTATCTCGTCGGCATGGTGTATGGCATGCAAACTGACCTGAGTGGAGTGGCTGAATTGCCGAACATGACGATTGCCGTGCGGGCTATGGATAGATTTGGTAATGAGTTTGAAGCAGCCCTGCTCAATGAACAACAACTTGCTGAGTATTAAGTAACAAAAAGATTATGAAACAGATCTTATCTATATTGGCAGCGCTGCTGATGGTTTGTTCGCTCAGCGCAACCGCAGATGTTGAGCAACTGGTCATACCGCATATCAATGCGAACGGACTCGGCGTAGTGCTTAACGAAGGCGACTCCTCGTACACTTTCTCCTTTACGGCTAATAGCGCGGCTGTTGCAACAAACATTATCTTCTATCAGAATGACATGGAAGTAGGCAAACTGCCTGTTGCTGCAGCACAGGAAGGTGCTAACGAAGCTGTTGTGCTCCGTCAGGATATACCCGGAGCCTTGGGCATACCTACCCAATGGGCTATAGAACTCATCGGCGACACGGTGAAGAACTGGGGTACGCTGTTTACCGATAGCTCGATGATCCGTACGAGTGCGACGCGTGTGTTCAATGCCGTTGACAAAAGTCCGGAGTCGGATTATTTCGGCCGTATCTACATCATGCGTCGGGCAGGCTCGTCGGCTTCCACTGAGCGCACGTATAACGGAATGTATGTATATGCATCCGATTATACGCTGCTCACGCCGAATCTGATCAAGGGAGATGCCGAATTCGGTAACCCGACTCGTTTGGCTGTGGCAAGCGATGGCTTCGTCTATCAGGCTGACTGGGCAAACGGTTATTCGGGGATCTATATCCTCGATCCCTCGGATCTCGACGGAACAATTACGCAGTTCTTTGCCGGAACACGTAATGGGCAAGGTGTATTCACCAACAACGGCGTAGCAGTCGGCAGTTCAACACCGGGCTTGGGTATCATCGGTTCGGGTAAGGATACGAAACTTGTTGTGTACAACGAGGATGAATCCGGCACACTGCCCAAGAATGGATTGGCTATCTATCATATCGGTCAACCCGATAGCACCATCGCTCATTCGTGGGGAGTGGCTCCGGATACCACGATAAGTCTGACGATGCAGACTAATGCCGAAGGGACACCTGTTCCTACATCGCACGGCATATTCGTTAGCCAATGCCGTCTGTCGGGAAGCAACAATAACGCAGCACCCTCGCTGATGTTTGTGGATTACGATGGCACAATGCAGATGGTTTCGTGCGATGATCCGTACGCGGATATTATCGACGGTTCGGATGGTGGCGGTTATGCCGTCAGTGCTGACGAGACGATGCTTGTGCTGCAAGGGGGGCAGCAACAATTCTATGTGTTTGACATCCGGTGGCAGGCTGACAAACCTGTACTCACCCTCCGCGAGGAGTATCAACACGGCATACAGACCATCCGTCAGATGAACTTTGACTTTGCCGGTAACCTTGTTTGCTCGGGTGAGTCCGGCCTGACGGTATTCACGATGCCTACCGATCACAACGTAACCGTTGTTCCCGCCAAGAGTGCACTGACGGTTTGCAAACCCTTGAATGATGCAGTGGAAGGTGTATCGCTTGACAAGGATTCGGTGGAGCTGTTGATCGGTGAGCAAGATACTCTCGTGGCTACTGTTACTCCGCTGAATGCTGCGAACAAAGAAGTTGTCTGGAGCTCGCTGAATGATGCTATAGCTTCTGTTGCGAACGGCGTGGTAACGGCTGTCGCTGACGGTACGACATCAATCATTGTGGCTACCGTGGAAGGCAACTTTGCGGATACATGTAACGTTAGAGTAAGCACACCCTATATAGCCGTAACAGGCGTAACGCTTGATCATGACTCGATGTACTTCGATATGGGTTGTGTTGGTTCGGGGGAGACACGGGATTTGACAGCAACTGTCATGCCGGCTGATGCAACGGATCAGAGCGTAACCTGGTCGAGCAGCATTGCTGCTGTTGCTTCGGTTGAGGATGGGGTTGTTACGGCATTGGAGGTCGGAGAGACGGTGATAACCGTAACTACCAATGATGGCGGGTTCTCAGCAACGTGTAAGGTGGTGGTAGAGCAATTAAACGGCTTGTACACCATAGCAGTGGAGGGTATATCCTATAGCAATTATACGATTTGGAATAGTCGTGGCTTGCTGCTGACGGTATATTCATCAACCGGACAACCGGTGGCAACCGGCATGAGCGATATATCATTACAGGCGCTGCCGGCAGGAACATACATGGTACGTACGCCGAGCGGCGTAGTGCTGAATGTTCTACGCTAATCCGCCGAATACTAACCGGCTGAATTCGTTTGGCTGAATATGCATGCACGGGCACCCTTGGCGGGGTGCTCGTGTTGCGTATTTTGAACGATGATTCGGGAGATTTGACTGCTACGCTTGCCAATATTCGCTCAAAACGGGAAGATTTTTATTCGAAAGGTATCGAAAATTTGGATATTCGCATTTTATTTTGTAATTTTGTACGCTCTGATTATATGCCCGCAGGGTGGAGCGCGCTAACGATAGAATATATAAACAACACTATGATACTTGACAAATTAGAAAACGCCGATTGGTACTTTGGTTGTGTACCCGGTTTTGAGCAGTTTATGCACTTCTTCAACAACAATGATTTGGAAGAACTGCCTGCCTGCAAGATTAAGTTGGATGGTCAGGACCTGATTGTCAATATCTGCGACCAAGCAGCGAAAGACGAGAAGGACTGCAAGTTGGAGGCACACAAGGATTATATTGATATCCAGATACCTCTGACGGCCACCGAAACCATGTTCTGGAGCTCACTCGAGGACTGCCAGAACGTAGTAAGGGAATATGACGAAGGCAAGGATGTCGAGATTTACGGTGATAAGCCGGCAGCTCGCTTCAGTGTGCCTCGCGGTCATTTTGCCGTATTCTTCCCGACGGATGCGCATGCTGCAGGCATCGCTTCGTCGAAATTCCGTAAGATAATTGTTAAAGCTAAAGTTGAATAAATCTCTATCAATTAACTATGCTACAGATTGTACAAAACGAGCCGGGCTTGCAGCCTTATGAGCAAGCCCTGCAAGCGCGCATGGACTATGTCGCCCGCAAAGAGAAACAATTGACAGGAGGCAAACGCCGCATTTCCCGTTGGGCGGACGGTTATCTGTATTTCGGACTTCATCATCTTAATCCCGGTTGGGTACTTCGCGAGTGGGCACCGAATGCTACAGCGATGTACGTTAAGGGCGATTTCAACGGTTGGCAGAAGAACGAGGCCTATCGTATGTATCCCGTAGGCAACGGTGTGTGGGAAGGTTACTTTACCGAGGAGCAGATGCATCATGGCGACCACTTCAAGTTGCTGGTGGAATGGATGGGCGGTTATGGCGAGCGTATACCTTCGTATGCCAACCGTGTGGTACAGGATGACCAGACCAAGATCTTCTCTGCCCAGGTATGGGCTCCGGCCGAACAGTTTGACATGGGCAAGCGGAAAGGTCCCAAAGGATGGAAACCTAATCAGCCCTTATATATCTACGAGTGCCATATCGGAATGGCTACCGAAGAGCAGAAGGTGGGCACCTACAACGAGTTCCGTGAGAATGTGCTGCCGCGTGTAGCCAAATTAGGCTATAACTGCATTCAGATCATGGCTATTCAGGAGCATCCGTACTACGGATCGTTCGGATACCATGTATCGAACTTCTTTGCTCCTTCATCGCGCTTTGGCACGCCTGAAGAGTTGAAGGCGCTGATTAAGGCTGCGCACGACAAGGGTATAGCGGTGATTATGGATATCGTGCATTCGCACGCTGTAAAGAACGAGTTGGAAGGCTTGGGTAATTTCGACGGTACACCGTATCAGTACTTCCACGACGGCGCACGCCGCGAGCACCCCGCATGGGATAGCCTCTGCTTCGATTATGGCAAGAACGAAGTGATGCACTTCCTGCTCTCGAACTGCAAGTATTGGCTCGAAGTATTCGACTTCGACGGTTTCCGCTTCGACGGTGTTACCTCGATGATGTATCTCAGCCACGGTCTGGGTGAGGACTTCAACGGATACCAGTCGTATTTCAACGGCAACGAGGACGGTGATGCGATCTGCTACCTCACGCTGGCCAACAAACTGATTCACGAGGTGAAGCGTCAGGCTATCACCATCGCCGAGGATATGTCAGGCATGCCGGGTATAGCTGCTCCTATCGCGGATGGCGGTATGGGCTTTGATTACCGTTTGGCTATGGGTATACCTGACTTCTGGATCAAATATATCAAGGAGGTTCGTGACGAGGATTGGAAGGCAGGACATATCCTGTACGAGATGACCAACCGTCGTCAGCACGAGAAGACGATCTCTTATGCTGAGAGTCATGATCAGGCTTTGGTAGGCGACAAGACCATCATCTTCCGTCTGGTGGATGCCGATATGTACTGGCACTTCGAGCACGGTCACTCCACGTATATGGTGGATCGCGGTATAGCATTGCATAAGATGATCCGTCTGATCACCGCATCGACCATCAACGGCGGTTACCTGAACTTCATGGGTAATGAGTTCGGACATCCGGAATGGATCGACTTCCCGCGTCAGGGCAACGGCTGGAGTTATCAGTATGCCCGTCGTCAGTGGTCGCTGGTGGATAACCCCAATTTCTACTATGCCGATCTCAACCGCTTCGATGACGCAATGATTCATATGCTGCGCAAGTCGGGTATCACAGCCGAAACGCCTATCATCAATCTTTGGGATCGTGAGGGCGATCAGGTTGTGGCATATATGCGTGGCGACTATGTATTCGTATTCAACTGGAACGGCACGAAGTCCTTCCCCGATTACGGATTCCTGGCACCTGAAGGAAAGTACCAGGTAGTACTGAATACCGATGCACGTAAGTTCGCAGGCTTCGAGCAGACCGATGACAGTGTGGATCACTTCACGCTGCCCGATCGCGAGCATGCCAAGTTCAAGAAAGGCTGGCTCAAGCTCTATCTGCCTGCACGCAGTGCCATCGTTCTCAAGAAAGTGGATTAATAGCAGCAGCCAATTTGGCTGCTAAAAGATAAAAGACAAGAATATGAGACTGATTATTGAAAAGAACTACGACCTGATGTCGGAGTGGGCAGCAAACTATGTTGCCAAGCGTATCAACGAGTATGCACCGAAAGAGAGCAATCCGTTCGTGTTGGGTCTGCCTACCGGATCGTCGCCGCTGGGTATGTACCGCAAACTGATCGAGCTGAATAAGGAAGGCAAGGTATCGTTCCGCAACGTTGTTACGTTCAATATGGATGAGTATGTAGGTCTGCCCGAGGAGCATCCCGAGAGTTATCACTCATTCATGTGGAACAACTTCTTCTCGCATATCGATATCCGTAAGGAGAACGTGAATATACTGAACGGCAACGCTGCCGACCTGGAAGCTGAGTGTGCACGTTACGAGGCCAAGATCAAGAACTACGGTGGTATTCATCTGTTCTTGGGAGGCATCGGTCCGGATGGCCATATAGCCTTCAACGAGCCGGGTTCGTCGCTTACATCGCGTACGCGCAAGAAGGAGCTGACCACCGACACGATCATTGCCAACTCGCGTTTTTTCAACAACGATATCAATCTCGTGCCTAAGACTGCCCTGACGGTAGGTGTAGGTACGGTGATGGATGCCAAGGAGGTGCTTATCCTCGTTAACGGCCATAACAAAGCCCGCGCTTTGCAGCATGCCGTAGAGGGAGCCGTATCGCATATGTGGACGATCAGTGCCCTGCAGATGCATCAACATGGTATCATCGTGTGCGACGAACTGGCTTGCGGTGAGCTGAAGGTGGATACCTACAAGTATTTCCTGGACATCGAGAAGAACAATATCCTTTAATGCCGCAGCCAATATTGGCTGCATAAACTATGCTATACCTCTATAATACACTTGCGCGCGCGAAGCAGCCGTTCCGTCCCTTGCATGAGGGACATGTGGGCATGTACGTATGCGGTCCGACCGTGTATGGCGATGCCCATCTGGGGCATGCCCGCCCGGCTATCACCTTCGATATCCTGTACCGCTACCTGATGAGTCTCGGCTACAAGGTGCGTTATGTGCGTAACATCACCGATGTGGGGCACTTGGAGCACGATGCCGACCAGGGCGAGGACAAGATAGCCAAGAAGGCACGTCTGGAGCAGCTGGAGCCGATGGAGGTGGTGCAGTACTTCACCAACCGCTATCATCACGATATGGAAGCGCTGAACGTATTGCCGCCGTCAATCGAGCCGCATGCTTCGGGACATATCATCGAGCAGATAGCGTTTGTGCAGAAGATCCTGGACAAGGGCTATGCCTATGAGTCGAACGGCAGCATCTATATGGATGTGGAGCGCTATGCCAAGGACTTCCCGTATGGCAAGTTGTCCGGGCGTAACTTGGAAGACATAGTGACTGACACGCGCGAGCTGGACGGCCAGGACGAGAAGCGCCATTCGTTTGACTTTGCGTTGTGGAAGAAAGCTGCGCCGGAACATATCATGCATTGGCCGGCTGAGTTCCGCTACACGGAGAACGGCGAACAGAAGGTGCTCAAGAGCGAAGGCTTCCCCGGCTGGCATATGGAGTGCTCGGCTATGGGTACGAAGTATCTGGGCGAGGAGTTCGACATCCACGGCGGCGGTATGGATCTGATGTTCCCGCACCATGAGGCGGAGATTGCGCAGTCGTGTGCTGCCCTGGGACATGATACCGTGCACTACTGGCTGCACAACAACATGATCACCATCGCCGGCAAGAAGATGGGTAAGAGTTACAATAACTTCATCACCCTGCGGCAGTTCTTTACGGGTGAGCACCCGCTGCTGAGCAAGCCTTTCAGCCCAATGACGATCCGTTTCTTCATCTTGATGGCGCATTACCGCTCTACGGTTGACTTCTCGTCGGAGGCATTGGAGGCTGCTGAGAAGGGATTCCAACGCATGCAAGAGGCTTACCAGCGCTTGCATAAGTTGGCAGCAGCTGCGGCTACGAGCGAAGAGGTGAAGGCATCGGTTGACGGATTGCGCCAGCGTTGCCAAGAGGCGATGGACGACGATCTGAATACACCTATCGTCATCTCCAACCTGTTCGATGCAGCGAAGGCTATCAACAGCATAGCCGACGGCAAGGCAACAATCAGTGCTGCTGACCTCGATGAACTGAAAGTTGTATGGAAGACCTATGCTATTGATATCTTAGGCTTGCAGCTCGCTGATAGTGGTGCTGCGGACAACGGCAATGCGGCTGCGTATAGCGGTGCGGTGGATCTGCTGCTCAACATCCGCTTGGATGCCAAGCGTAGCAAGGACTGGACAACGTCCGACAAGATTCGTAACTCGCTGACCGATCTCGGGTTCAAGATCAAGGATACGAAGGACGGCTTTGAATGGTCGTTGTAGTCACAGCCTGACAGATACAGAGGGAGCGCCACGGTTGGCGCTCCCTTGTTGTTTTAGAATAATACCGTAAATCCCGCGTGCACATTGATGCCTGCCTGGGCGTAGTACCATGGCCAGCAGGCTCTGCCATCGGTGAAGTACGAGCAGTCGCTGCCGCCGTTGGAGGCGTACTTGGCATCGAACACGTTGTTGATCTGGCAGAGCAGGGTGATGTCGGGCACGTAGCCTTTCGCCTCACGCTCTTTCTTTTGTTTCACCCACTCGCGTATAGGCAGCAAGTACCTGAGGTTGATGTTCGTGGTCGTATAGGCGCGTAGAGCGGCTGTTTCGTTCTGCGTGTTGTCCAGATACTGCTTGCCTACCACTTGCGTCTGCAGCGTGCCTGTAAAGCCGCCTGCCATGAAGGTAAACAGCGACATGGCGGTTACCGATGGCGAGAACGCGATGGTTGTCTCGCGGAAGAACACCTGCTCTTCGCCTATCCAGTTGTAGTCGGCATCGTAGCGGGTGATAGTTTCTGTATAATTGAGAATCTTGTTGCGCGAGAGTACGCAGTTGGCATCCCAGCGCATCCAGTCGGTGATCCGTACGCCGGCAGTCAACTCTACGCCCATGCGGTAGGAGTCCTTGACGTTCATCGTGGATTGTTTGCCTACATCGTTGATTCGGCCGGTAAGTACGAGCTGGTTGTCATAATCCATGAAGTAGAAGTTGGCGCCTACCGTGAATCGCGGATGGCTGTATGTGTAGCCCAGTTCGTAGTCGAAGAGCGTCTCTGCCTTGGGCATATTGCCGGAGTAGGTGCGTGTGGCGCGGTTGTACAGGATGTTCTCGGTATAGTTGTCACGACTCGGGTCACGGTTGGCGATGGCAAACGAACCATACACCATATGCCCCTTATTCTGATAGGTCAATCCCGCCTTGGGGTTAAAGAAGTGGTAATGCACCAATAGCGGCAACTCGATCCTATCAGGATCGTCGGCATACTCCTTGAGTGCATCGGCGTTGATCCCGCTCATACGGTAGCGGATGTAGCGGTATTGCAGATCGCTGTACAGTGACAGTTTCTCCTGAGCGCGGTGGATAATGTTCCAGTTCACCTTGCCGAAGATGTTGGCATCGGTCTTATGGCTGAGGCTGCGGTAATACTCGTAGTCGTACGGCAGTTGCTGCGTATAGAGCGAATCGCTGACCCAGAGCAGGTTGCCGAAGTGGCGGCCTATGTAGTGCGAAGCGGCTATGCCCATCTGTGCCTGCACGGCTTCGCTGGTGTACTTGGCGGAAACAATCCCGCCGAAATAGTGGTTGGCGAGTTGCTTGCGATAGATGCCGTCGGTCTTTTTGACCTTATTGCCCGCCTGGTCGATGTACGGCAGCAGACCGAAGTACTTGAGTGCCTTGTTCTCGTATTGCTCATAGTACCCGCCACCGTAGGTATAGTGGGCGGTAGCCGATACGCGCCAGTTGGGCGTGATGCGGTGGTTGAACTCCAGTTGTGCATGTTGCTGGGCGTAGTTGTCGGTCTGGTTGGGGTAGTAGCAGATGTTACCGAGCTTGTCGACATACTCGCCCGATGGATTATAGCGCCTATCGGCTCCGTTGATGCCGTAGGCGGTGTTGTAATCCACGCCGTCCCAGCCCATGCCCGTACGTTCCTTGCCGCCGAAGAACCTGATGCACAGCGATGAACGCTCACCGTTGTAGCCGAAATCCGCGTAGTAGGAGTACAGGTCAGATTTCGTTCGGTACAGGAATCCGTCGGAGTTCACCTTCGAGAAGCGTGCGTTCACGTACAGGTTACTCGGTAGCGATACATGTGCGCTGAGCATCTCGCGGAAGGTGTTGTACATTCCTCCGTTGAATGATAGCTCGACATGACTGCGTGGATGCTGATGCGTCTGCATGTTCAGGCTGGCGCCGAACGACGACACGCCGTTAGTGGATGTGCCCACGCCGCGTTGTACTTCTACCGAACTGAGCGACGAAGCCATGTCGGTCATGTTCACCCAGAACACGGTCTGGCTCTCCGAGTCGTTGAGCGGCACATCGTTGACGGTCATGTTGATGCGCGTGTGGTCTGTGCCGCGGATACGGAAGTAGGTGTACCCTACGCCGAGGCCGTCATCGGTGGTGACTTGGATGGCAGGGATCGTGGATAGCAGCAGCGGCAGGTTCTGACCTATATTCTCGCGCTGCAGCTCTTCGGAGTTAACCGTGCTATGCGAGGCGGTGGTTTGCTCAACACGAGGAGCCGTGACCGATACCTCGTCGATGTCACGACCAATGATAGTTAGCGTATCACTGCTTCCTTGTGCGGACATTTGTCCGCTGATGATGAGAAGAATATTAATCAGCCATGCATGGCTGATACATGATTGTAGGTATTTCATTTCCCTTAGCAGCATTACCTGCTCAGGTTCAGCGGGTTTGACTTCTCAGGCAGCCTGATCGGCAGCCTCCCCGAATGAATCTGTGCAATAGTTAGGTGTATAATAGTGGAGCGCCAATCGTGGCGCTCCACGTGTAGTATAGTTACGGTGCCACGCGGTTGATGTCACGCGGGAACATCGAGCACTCCTTGACGTTGTTGATGCCCAGGAAGCAGGCTGTGATGCGCTCCAAGCCGATAGCGAATCCTCCGTGAGGAGGCATGCCGTTCTTAAATGTATCGAGGTAGAAGCGGAAGTTATCCGGGTTCATGCCTCGCTTGATCATCTTATCGCGGTAGTCTTGCTCCTTGTGGATACGCTGGCCACCGGAGGTAATCTCCAAGCCGCGCATGAGCAGGTCGAACGACAAGGTGAGGGTAGGGTCAGTAGGGTCATCCATAGCGTAGAACGCACGGTGCTCGCTGGGGAAGTGGGTTACGAATACGAAGTCCGAGCCATAGGTCTCCAGTGCATACTTGCAGATAGCGCGCTCCTCTTCCGGAGCCAGGTCATCCTCACCGCGGTGGTCAGCTTCGCAGAGATGGTTCTCGAACAGAATCTCGTGTACTTCTGAAAGCTTCCAGGCGGGTACCTCGTGCGGCAGTACGGGCAGTGTAGCGCCGAGCAGGTTCAGCTCGTGGGCGCACTTCTCGCTCACGGTCTTGATGATATGCTGCAGCAGACGTGCCTCGAGTTGCATCACATCCTCCTGTCCCTTGATGAAGCCCATCTCCACGTCGAGGGAGATGTACTCGTTGAGGTGACGGCTGGTGTTGTGCTTCTCGGCGCGATAAGCCGGAGCAATCTCGAATACGCGCTCATATACGCCTACGCCGATCTGCTTGTAGAACTGCGGCGATTGAGCCAGATACACCTGCTTGCCGAAATAATCCATCTTGAATACGTTCGCACCGCCTTCTGCACCCTCGGAAACGATCTTCGGGGTGTAGATCTGCGTGAAGCCGTTGTCCGTCAGGAAGTCGGCAAACGCCTTGGCGATGGTGGATTGTACCTTCAGGATACCCATGTCGCGCGGGTTACGGAGCGTAACCTGGCGGTTGTCGAACTTATAGCGGAGCAGAGTCTCTTCGTCACCGAACTTCAGGGCGTTCATATCCACTACCTCGGCCGTTGTCGGGCGGGAGAGTACGCGTACCTCCTGTACAGCCAGCTCGATGGTGTTGTAGTAAACGGCGGGATCTTTGATCTTGGCATCGCCTACCTTGCCGGTGATGGTGATAGCCATCTCGCGGCACAGGTCAGCCATAGCGATGGCGTTGCCGGCTTCGTCGAAGAACTTCGACTCGCTGTTGTCAACCACCGTCTGCAGCAAGCCGCAGGCTTTGCGAAGGATGATAAATCCGCCCCACTTCGTGACGCGCACGTTGTGGATCATACCACTGACAGTTACAATCTCGCCGGCCTTTGCTCCGGCGAGATTGTCTGTCGTGTTAATATCATGCAGTGATATCATAAACTCTTTTGTGATTTAGAGTTTCGGACCGGCGGCAACGAGGGCTTTACCTGCGGCATTGCCTTCGTACTTAGCGAAGTTCTTGATAAAGCGACCAGCCAAGTCTTTAGCTTTCTCTTCCCACTGAGCGGCATCAGCATAGGTGTCGCGCGGGTCAAGGATCTTCGGATCAACGCCCGGCAGTTCGGTCGGAACCTCGAAGTCGAAGAACGGAATGTGCTTCGTCGGAGCGGTCTTGATAGCGCCGCCGAGGATAGCGTCGATGATACCGCGGGTGTCGCGGATCGAGATACGCTTGCCTGTGCCGTTCCAGCCGGTGTTAACCAAGTAAGCCTTGGCACCGCTCTTCTCCATACGCTTAACGAGCTCCTCGGCGTATTTGGTAGGATGGAGCTCCAGGAAGGCCTGACCGAAGCAAGCCGAGAAGGTCGGGGTCGGCTCGGTGATACCGCGCTCTGTACCGGCGAGCTTAGCGGTGAAGCCGCTCAGGAAGTAGTACTTCGTCTGCTCCGGAGTCAGGATCGATACAGGAGGCAGTACGCCGAAGGCGTCAGCGGAGAGGAAGATAACGTTCTCAGCAGCCGGGCCGGCCGATACAGGGCGAACGATCTTCTCAATGTGGTTGATAGGATACGATACGCGGGTGTTCTCGGTTACGCTCTTGTCAGCGAAGTCGATCTTGCCCTCAGCGTCAACGGTTACGTTCTCGAGCAGTGCATCGCGGCGGATAGCGTTGTAGATGTCAGGCTCACTCTCCTTGTCGAGGTTGATAACCTTGGCATAGCAGCCGCCCTCGAAGTTGAATACGCCGTTGTCGTCCCAGCCGTGCTCGTCGTCACCGATCAGCAGACGTTTCGGGTCGGTGGACAGAGTGGTCTTACCTGTACCCGAGAGGCCGAAGAAGATAGCGGTGTTCTTGCCCTCCATGTCGGTGTTAGCCGAGCAGTGCATCGAAGCGATACCCTTCAGAGGCAGGTAGTAGTTCATCATCGAGAACATACCTTTCTTCATCTCACCGCCGTACCAGGTGTTCAGGATAACCTGCTCGCGGCTCGTGGTGTTGAAGGCAACGCAAGTCTCGCTGTTCAGGCCGAGCTCCTTGTAGTTGTCAACCTTTGCCAAAGAAGCGTTGTAGATAACGAAGTCGGGCTTGAACTCTGCCAGTTCAGCCTCGCTGGGCTGGATGAACATGTTCTTTACGAAGTGAGCCTGCCATGCTACCTCAACGATGAAGCGAACAGCCATGCGGGTGTCTTTGTTGGCACCGCAGAAGGCGTCAACGACGTACAGCTCCTTGTTCGACAGCTCTTTTACAGCCATCTCTTTTACCTTTGCCCAAACCTCTTCCGACATCGGGTGGTTATCGTTCTTGTACTCGTCGGATGTCCACCATACGGTGTCTTTCGAGTTAGCATCCATAACGATGTATTTGTCCTTAGGCGAACGACCGGTATAGATACCTGTCATTACGTTTACGGCATTGAGTTCGGTGTTCTGACCTTTCTCGTAACCGGTCAGAGCGGGGTTCGTCTCCTCCTTGAAGAGGTACTCATACGACGGGTTGTGTGCCTTAACGGTAGCACCTACGATGCCATACTGGCTAAGATCTAATGCTTTCATTGTGTTTTGTTGTTATTTAGTTTGTTAATATTATTCTTCGTTGGTTGGTTTCGGGCCATCGATCGAGATGATTTCCATTACCATGCGTTGGTTGAGGTTACGGCCGTACTCGCTCTGGTTGTCGGCTACAGGTTGCGAACCGCCCTTACCGTCAATCTCGATGCGGTTGATGTCTATGCCGCGGTTCACGAGGTTACGGCGTACCATGCGGGCACGGGCTCGGCTCAGACGCTCCAGACGGTCGGCATCGCCCTGGTTGTCGGTATGTGCCGTCAGGCGGATGCAAACGTCAGGGTTCTGCCTCAGGAACATAGCCAGGTTAGCCAAAGCGGTCTCGCTTTCCGGCTGCAGCGTGGCTTTATCTTTGATAAAGAACAGGTCTTTGACCTTGGCAGCATTGCCTACGCGGATCGGCTTGAGCTTGAGGATGATACTGTCTTGCTCGAAGTGGATCACATCAATCAGCGGCATATATCCCGCTTTGCGGGCGTGGATGCTGTAATCGCCGCGGTGCAGACGTGTCACATACACGCCGCGGGTGTTGGCTGTACCGTGGTACAGGGCGGTGGTATCGATCCAGTTACCGAAACGTACGCCGGCATTCAGCGGCTTGCCTGTCTCGTTGTCGATCACGCGACCTACCAGGCACGGCGAGTTGGGATCGATCACAATTTCTTCCTCATCCACGATCTTCACCTCCGGCGGCGTGTTGTCCTCCTGATCGAGGATCAGCTCGTATCGGTCGCCGTTGAGGTCGGTGTGCTGAATGTTCAGGCGCTCGGCCATCTTACCTTTGTGGTAGGCGCGTACGTCATACTCGCCGCGTGCCACCTTCAATACAGCGCTGCCGTCGGGTAGGGACGTAGCGTACGATTTGCTGTCGGCTACGCGGTCGGTGGTTTGGATGATAGCTCCTTCCACAGGGCGGCCGTTGGCATCCTTTACTACCAGTTGCATCTCGGGTCTCGGACGCGTAGGAAGCGGCTCCATCGTCTTCTGCTTGCGGCGGAACTGATAAGCTGCGCTGAACTTGATACCGATCTGCATATCTTGCTTCAGTCTTGATGAGCTTGAGAAGAGGCCGTCATTACGGAACACACCTTCCTCGATGTAGAGCGCCAACTTATAGTGCCAGCGGAAAGCTGCACGTTGCGCCGGTGTCATCTGTTGTCCGGCAGGTACACGCGGACGTGACCACTTGTCGAAGTTCATACCGAACTCGGCCGCCGGAGCGATGCGGAAGGGCGAAACTGTACCGCCGCCTAATTGCATCACGGCATAACCGGCCTTGATACCTGCTTGCCAGTACCAGTTGTCAAGCTCCATACCGAAGAGCAGGGGAACTTGCACGTATCCTAAGTTGTAGTTCGTGTAGGTAGTTGGAGAGGGGGGTATAGAAGACTTGTGGGTGTAGTTCATACTCATAAACTCAGCACCCGTAGTGAACAGGAACTTGTTGTGGCGCAATTGGTAACCCAAGCCTATGGCTCCGGCTCCTGAAATGTTGAATGAGCCGCCGCCTTTCATGCCTAACAGCTCCGTGCGTGTCGCTGCACCGCCCTGAACCCATATATCCAGCCTGTGAGCAATATCGCGGGTCATGTAGTCGGCTACCTCGTTGTTATGCTTCTGGATGCGGGCTACCTCGGCCATATATTCGGCTGTCTCGCGGGCTACCTCGGAGTCGATTGTGGCAGATTTGGCTGCCTGCGCACGTTCGGCTTGGCGCTCGCGCTGTGCATCTTTGCGTGCGGCAGCTGACTGCTGCTTGTACCGCAGCTCGTCGTCATTGGATTGAGCAAACATTCGGCTATTGCCTGCTATCATCGCCATACATATGGCGCAAATGATGGAAATATTTCGCATAGTGTTGTGTATGATCATTCGTGATTTTTTTGTATAATTATTGCTAATCTTCAAAAAGCCTACAAAGTTACGAAAAAAAAATGACTTTTGCAAATTTTTGGGCAAAAAAATGTAATTTTTTTTTAAATAGACAATAATTGCGTTCACTAATTAATCGAATTACACGAATATGATGGATTTAGGTAAATCAAAAATGCGGCGACGGCAGTTTGATAACTGCCCTATGAATAGTGCTGAACAGACGTCCGTAAGTAAACTTCCGTTCGTCTACTCATCACCATTCATTACGGCCGATTTATGCTAAATCCGCCGGTCGCCTTACAAAAATAATTCAAAAATTCCAAAAATATACAATGATTTGTTTAGCCATAAATTAAACGGATGCGGCTTCCCGACGCATCGTTTGATAAATCTCGGAATACATCCAGTTGTAGAAGTGCATGTAGTCCTTGCTATCAGGCGGGAATGTGGCGCGGTAATCGGCGTAGCGCTGCTGCCAGAATTGCGCCATGGCAATCAATGCGGGATCGTTGTATTGTTCAGGATGATAGCAGATGTGCTCGATGTCGTGAGCCGTGCGTTGGGCGGCTTTGATGAGCTTGCGATTGCGCGTTGCGCCATCGCTCCACGAACCTTCATGGAAGTGGTAATAGAATAGTTCGTGGAGTTTGTTGCCGTTATCGTCGAAGTTGTCGCGGGTGGTGTAATTATGTCTGCGGCTGATGAGGCGTCGGCGGTTGCGTTGTCCGTCCTTGACGGAATCGAGTGCGCCCCAAACTTCGGCGTATTGTTCAGAAAATGCTACTTGTGCCATAATGATTAAATTAAGATATTGAATTTATTAGAAAATAAACCTATTATAAACCCTGCCTGGGGGTGCTGTGCTGCACACATGAGTCTGAGCTTGCTAAGGTATCCATTCAAGCGAGCTTGATGGCTACCTTATCAATCTCAGCCTCTCCTCTGCGAGGCGCACCCCACATGCAGCCATAAACCTAAATAAACCGTAGTTAATACATTGAATCCTGTTAGTCCGAAATTGCCCAAAATTTAACAAAAATTAATACAATGGATTCTAATGGGTTCACGAATTACGATGAATATTTATCTGTCCACAAATTAAGCGAATTAAACGAATTAAACGAATACAACGGTTATATACCGGGTGAAGGGGGATCATGATGCAGTGTTGATGTAGTGTTGCCCCAGTGTTGCCCCTGTGTATTGTCTAGGATTTAGTAGTAAATACCCAGTATTTGGGCTGAGTAGGTACTGACTGTGAGTTGTGAATGAATACAATTATTAGCCATTGTGTCAACAATTTTTTGCGTGACCCTTTTGACCCTTTTGACCCTTTCGGGCATAATGTGCTGAATGACAGTGGATACGAAAAAAGTTATTATCTATGTAAAAGGGTCAAAGGGTCAAAAGGGTCAACCGATTTTTTTGTATATACCATGCGAGAGTTTGGCGATTTTTCCTTCTTCGAGCCAAGCGTTGTTCCACCGCATCGCGGTGCGGCGAGAGATACCTATACAGCCAGCCTCTTCGATGAGTGTGCGATGCTCGAACTCATTATTTAGGCGAGTGAAGAGAAGATGCTTTTGGCAGGTGGTTTGGATGGCAGGGACAAGCTCGGTGGTGTCGCCGTTGATGAGACGATAGGCTGCGGCCATGTGGAGGATGAGCTTGCTGCCGATCAGTACGGCGGTGGTGTAATCGGAGTCGGAACACTCTAATCGCCCAAGATTGGGCGATACCTTCTCGGCAGAGCCGAAGTCCGAATCGAATTCGGACACAACGGACAAAGACTGCTCAGTAGAATAGCACTGAGAACTCAACCTTAGAGCGGTGAGGATGAGGGCTATGCGCTCAATCTGGATGGCCATGCGGATGACCGCGGAGTGGAAGTTCTCGCCGAGCATGCTGATTAGCGCCTTGTACTCGGTTGACAGGTGCTCCGCCAAGCGGCGTTTTTGATCCGTAGTGAGCGACCACTCCTGTGCGTTGTGGCAGTAGAGACTGGTGCAGAGTTGGGCGAGTTGCTGACCGACCTGCCGACTGACGGGTTCGGTAGGTGCTGCGGCTTCGACGTAACGGCCGTTGAAAGGCTGCGTATCGCGGATGATGAGCGGCAACAGACGCGAGAAATAACCGTTCTCGATGCTCGGAACAAGGTGATGGTACTGGCTGAACGTACCCGTCAGCAACACTGACAACTGCGGGCAGGGGATGACCTGCATCTCTTTGACACGGTTATGGCTGACCTGCTCATGTTCGGCAGCCTTGCGGAGGATGGAGTTGTAGGTTGCGGCTTGCGTCTTCCAGATCTCCGTGATGACCGATCCCTCACTCTCGTGTACGTAGCCGCGACCGCCGTTCTCGTACAGGCGCTTAAAGAACGCGGGGAAGGTGCTATCGCCCGGGATAAGAGTGGGGTAACAGTCTTCCACGGGCTGAATCATCTCCAGGGCTTGATTGGCGATGCCCTTGCCGCTGGCAGCCGCTGCGAGGATGAAACATTGCAGGTTGGCGTAATAGCGCTTGCCGGTAGGACCATAGCGGAAATACAGGTTAGGCAAGCAGGCGCTGGCGGCAGTCAATGTCGCCATGAGCAGCATGTCGCGCTCGGCAGGTGTAGTGGCTTGCGAGAGCATCTTCTGCAAAGGCTCGGGCAAGGTAGCAAGGTTCAGGTACTCGACGATACGCAGATCGTCGGTGTCTTGGCTGTCCTGATTAGGCACAGCCGGTAATGTTACAGGTTTTGTCATAGTAAAAAATGTTAATTTAATGATTATTTAGTAAATCAAAAATGCGGCGACGGCAGTTTGATAACTGCCCTATGAATGCTGCTGAGTAGCCGACCGTACGCGAGCGTCCGTCGTCCACTCATCATCATTCATTGCGGCTGATTTATGCTAAATCCGCCGGTCGCCTTACAAAAATAAGAAAAAATGCCAAAAATATTCATTGGATATATAACTATTATACGAGTAAAACACTCAAAAGCAAAACATAAATAAATTACGATGTATCCATTTGTCGATTCAATAATTTAATAACACGCCTCTATATAGTAGCCACACGGCGTAGGTATTCGTGTGTAATAGTGGGGTTAAAAACACATGCCCCTCTATAATACTTACACTGGGGGACAACTTTCAGGGGGCGTTGAAAAACATATGCCCCTCTATAATACTTACACAGTGTGTTAGCCTTCAGGCGTTAATCAAATATTTGAGGTTCAAACACTTACCTCGCTATATAGTAGCCATTTAGCACCGTTGTTCGTAGATTTGTGCAGCTAGGTAAAGGTGCTCAAAATGGGGGATTGTTAAGAATATTTCGCATTTTTGCAAGGTGATGTTAGCAGTGTTGAGATGACGTCTGAGAATCAGGTGAGTAAGGGGTGCAATTATGACCATTTTGGTGCGTGGGAAGCATCAAAAACAGGGTGGTTTAGGGCAAAAAGGGGTGAAAAATGGTCAAAAATGCAAAAAAAATCGTCTTTTGGGCTATTTGTGCAAAAAAAAATGCAAAATTACGATGGACAGGTTCGTCAAAAATTGCCCAAAAATATTCCAAAATAAGTGCAATGGACTTTTTAGGTCAACTATTTAAGACTATTCAAAACTATTGCGAAGGATTGATTAGAAAATAAACATGTATTAACCCTGCTTGGGGTTGCTGTGCTGCGCACGTGAGTCTTAGCTTGCTAAGGCGCTCATTCAAATAAATTTGATGATCACCTTATCAATCTAATCCTCACCTCTGCGAGGCGCAAGCCCCAAGCAGACTTAAACATAAATAAACCGTAGGGCAAAACATTGGATTCGGTTAATGTAGGTTGTTTATATTCTATAATATTCTATGTTATGTTGGTAATTGTTGACTTAAAAAGTCCATTTAGATTGTGAGGTGACCGCAAAAAGTCCGGGTATAAAAACACTATAGGCTGCGGAGTGCGCAGCCTATAGATGGATATGTACGGAAGGTTTACTTCGTTACTACTTGGCCTTGAGCATTGTAGATAACTCCGTTCACCTCGATGAGCAGCAAGCCGTTCTCGATGCGCTTGATGATCTGCATACCGTCAACGGTGTTGTCGATGCCGGTAGCGGTTGAAACAACCTTCAGCGAGTAGTCCTCGTAAATGGAATATGTGCCGGTTCCACAAGGATCAGCCGTATAGCTTCCCGGATACGATATGTAGTTATCGAAATAGCTGTCACCTGCACCGATACGCAGGCGGTAGATGCCTACAGCAGCATTTTCTGGAATAGCAAACGGACAATTAAATATCGTCGGTTTAGTGCCTAATGATGTGCCCGCAAATACTACCTCGTCAGCATCAAATGTGAGGTTTCCGTCCCAGTCTACCCAAATAACAGTACCATAGGTGTAACCTGTGTTGTAGGTGATTTGGATAGAATCTCTGCTACCGACGCTTGCTTGCAACAGGATATCCGAGTTGTCGGCATAGAACGGAGCATCTTCCGGATGGGAAGCCTCTACTTCCACATTGTTGAATGCAATGGCTATTATACCATCACCATCAATCGATGTAGGAGCGGGAACGCAATAACCGATATGGAACTCTACCATACGCGATTCGCTTTGTGTTGCAGCATCGCAATAAGCGCGAACGTAGAACTCGTAGTCGTTATCAATTTTCAGGGTGTCGAGTGTTACGTCGGTATATTCGACAGGCTCAACTCCAATCCAGTTCGGTGTCTCACCGGCGCGAACGCATACATACTGGAAGCTTGTCTGACCCTCAGCTGCCACCCAAGTCATCTGAGCGGATGTTCCGGAGAGTACCTCAGCCTCAAGGCTTGCTACGCGTTTGCAAGAAGCGATATGAGATACGTTAACATCGTCCACATAAACCTGAGCATAGCGAGTATTTGCAGTGCTCTCGGGATCAACCTTTGCAAGCAGCACGATACGGTTACCTTCTCCGGTATATGACTCAAACGAGATTTCGTATTCATCATATTCGTCAGTCAGTTCTTGGTCAGCTACAATTTCCATATTCGTCAAGTCTGCATCCTCGGCAATACCAATGATGATGTGCTTGTAATACGAGTAGCTAGAATATGAACCATTGTTGGCTTTCGCTTTGAAGCGAATTTGATGTGCCACAATACCTTCATCACCGAAGTTCAATACCGGCAGAACTGCATATGCTCCATCGGCATCAACATTATATGAAGCGCTATAAGTAGAAACGTTCTTGTACGCGTTCAGATACAAACTATTGGAACTGAGGTAAGGAACATAAGATGTATTACCGTCCATGTTGCCCTTAATCCAGCAAGTCAGTGCGCTTGATGAATTGAAGTCTTCGTTGTACGGAATCTCTTCAGCCTCACATTCAGTCTGGAAGCTTGCATATGACGACCAGCTCTTGCTTTCGCCATCGCCAACCGACGAGCAGTCACCCTTAACCAAGAAGCGGTAATTGGTTGCAGCTTCCAGGTTGTTCAATGTGAACGGATTGGTCGGAGCATTTACAAGGGTGTATGTCTCCGGATCGTTGATGTTGAACGAGCTATACAGACCGTAAGCAATGATATAAGCAGCTGCATCATGCTCATCTGTCCAAGAGAGAACAGCAGAGTGAGCAGTGGTGCTCTCAGCTTTCGGATTCGTAGGAGCGTAGCAAGCAATAGCTGTTGTAAAGTCAGCAACAATGCTCCAGCGACTCGGGTCATTGCCACCGCAGTTGGCCTTAACAGCGAATGCATACTTCGTCTGAGGAGTCAGGCCGCTAATCTCGGCAGAAGCTTCTGTAGCGTTGACAATCTCATAGGTCGAAGCATCATCCAGGTCGAAGTCGTCAAACGGACCGTATGCTACGGTGTATTGGCCGGCAGGAACTTCGTTCGGGTCAGTCCAGCTAACCGTTGCGCTATTCTTGGTGATTGATTCGTCGTCAACAACCGGTGAGAGCATCGGCAGGCAAGAAGCAACCGTATGGAAGCTAAACATGTTGAACTCAGCGCCATCGCAGCCATTAGGCTGAACATATACGAAGTAATCTGTATCGTCGGTCAGACCGGTGAAGTGCTTGGAGAGTGTGCTTACAAGTTCGGCACCGTTGAAGTCGGTTACATTAGCCGATTCGCTAATCAGAATGTTCCAAGCGATCTCGCTACCCTTAGGCTCCCAAGAAACAGTAGCCTCCGAGGTGGTGATGTTGCTTGCAGCCATAGCTGTTACGTTAGGACAAGCCTTGTCTTCGAAGCAGAATTCGATATTGGTTCTGCTATTGGTAACAGATTGACCGGCTGCTGTTCCCGGGTGATTTGCATACGATGCATCATAATCGTCACGGCTGTAAAGAACGGTACCCTCAGCACTGGTATAATAGAAGTTTTGGATGCTATTCCAGTTTCCATGACCATTAGAAACAGCAACTACCAAGTTCTTCATACCATCGAAATTAAAGTTCTTAGCATTGATGTCCAGCATAAGATCCGGATCACTTGCCGTGCCGGCAGGGAAGTCACCCTCATATACCAATGTAAGATCATCTTCTGCAATCCAATCGCTGCTGGAAGAGAAGGTCTCCTTATCCGTAGTTCCAAGATATACCTTCATGTCATTCATTTCGTTTGCATACGAAGAACGCTTGAATACAAGAGACTGAATCTTACCACTATTGCTAATCAAGTCCTTAGCATATATCATCTGCGTATATGCGTAGTTATAGTTTGTGACAGGCATGTTTCCATTTGTAGTGCCATCACCAACTTGTACGCATGCACCCGGTTGATCAGCTGTATGGATTTCCAGGCTTGCAGCGGCACTGCTTTCGTTTTCTGCACACTTAGCTTTGACTTGGATTGTGTAATCAGTTGCGGGCTGGAGACCGAAGATGATAGCCTTGCGCTCGCTTACGATTTGCTTCTTGTTGTTATCGCCTACAACACTTACTTCCCATTGTGTTTCGGTAGCGAACTCAGCGCTTGTCCATGCGATCTCAACGAGGTTGTGCTTGGTGCGGGTTGCAGCGAGGTTCTCAACAGCCTGGCAAGAAGCCACTGTCGTGAACGAAGCATGTACATAAGCGGAATGAGCATTGCCACACTTACTTGCTACGTAGATATGATAATCTTTCTCATATTCAAGGTTTTCAAAATCTATGCTGGTAGCATTGTCAACCGATACAGGCGAGGCAGCCTCAAGGGCATCATCATCCAACTCTGCCTCAGAAAGCACATATTGGAAGTGTAGTGCTTGGTCAGCATATGCCTTATCCCATGCTACATGAACTGCGTTGGTAGCTGTGAGCTCAGCCGAGAGGTTGAATACAGCAGGACAGTCAGCATTGGTGGTAAAGTCGATGCCAGCCCACGTAGAGTTGCCGTCATTGTGGCTCTCTGCCTGACAGATAGCACGTACATATACATAATAGTGTGTACCTGCACTCAGCGTAGTGAAGTTGATATGACTGTCAGCTATGCTTGCATGCGTTGGCTCTACACCATCAAAGTTGGTGATCTCATTCTCGCTGAGGATTACATCGAAGCCGCTGAGGTAGTCAACATCAGAGATGTTCCAACTAACGTTAGCCTTCGTTGTGCCTTCGTCAACCAACTCAAATGCCAAGTCGCTTACTGCAGGACAAGCCACATTCGAATAGCAGAACGTAAATTTAATTTGGTTCTTGCTATATGATTGTGTGCCAGTTACAGAAACGGTAGCCTTCGGATTAATATCAGTGTTGTCTTGATATTTGCTTAATGCCTCGTAGTTTGCAGTTGTGTAAGTGAGACAACTCAATCCGCTGCTATAACTATCGGTATTATCATCTACGACAAGTAAAATGTTATCAGTTCCGTTATATGCAAACGGAGTAGTCAGTTCGAGCGTTACCCATGCACCTGCTGTGAAAGTAACATCATCTGAGAATACTTTGTCACTTTCGGCAACTGTTACCCAATCGGTAGCACTTTCAAACTCAGCCTTATCGGTATGTAGCATATATACATCCAATGTACGGGTCTTAGTAGAACCGGAATTGTAGAACGCAATCGAGGAAATGTTTCCTGCTTCGCCAATTTCTGCCGCTGTATAAATCTGCTCTGACAGCGAGAAGTCGTAGTTAGAATGTGTTGGGAGAGTTGAACTACCTACACTACCAGAACCTAAGGCAATATCATTGCAGCCGCTGAGTCCTTTGGTGGTAGCTTCAGCACTTACCCAAGCGCTAATACCATCACTACCGCAGTTAGCTCGAACATATACATAGTATTTTGTCTCGCGCTCCAAACCGTCAATGGTATATGTAGCGGAACTTACAGAGGTCTTTTCAGCAGCATTGAGTGCAGCTTCATTAAGCGCGGTAGTAGAATATACCAAATCGTATACACCCAGTTCCATACCGGCTTTTGGCTGCAGGTTAACCACCATCGAACGACGTTGAACGTTGCTCAATGAGATGGAAGCCAACGGCTGGCAAGCCGGAGTAACTTCCAATGCAATATCATCCACATAGAATGAGCCATAGCGAGAATATGTGGATACTGTTGGATTCGTTACTGCCAGAAGTACCAGATATTCTCCGCTACCGGTATAATTATTCAATAATACCTCGTATGCGGCATAATTGGTACCGGTAATTTGTACATCTGCTACTTGTGTAAATGTACTCAAGTCAGCAGGATCATCAACAACACCAATTAACAGGTGCTCATAATAATCAGCATATGAACTTGTAGCAGATGTCTGACAAGCATAGAACTTCAATGTATGTCCGGCTAAACCTTTCGCGCCAAAATCCATTTGCGGCAATACTGCATAAGCACTATCGGCATTCGTAGTTGTGCTATATCTGTATGCCTGTATCTTCAGTGCTTTAGAACCATTATGGGCAGTAGTAACTACTGATGGAATATAACTTGTATTAGTTGGCGCATTAAAGTTGCCGACATTCCAGCAATAGATACCATCCTCGAATCCGTCTGTCCAAGCAGCCGCTTCAAATGCTGCGCAAGCGGTGTGGAAAGAGATGGCTTCGCTCCAAGAGCCGAACTCCTCGTTGTCGGCATCACATACGGCGCGAACCCTAACGTAGTAAGTGGTAGAGGGGTTCAGTTCTTCTAATTCAGCGGAGTTTCCGTTAGCTTCTACTGACTCTATTCCGTCCTCAGGGAAGGAACTGCTGAGAGAATATTGTACTTCCCATTGGGGAACGTCCTCGTTGGCAGTCCATGTGATGGCTGCGGTCGTTGTGGTGATTGCAGGCTCTTCTGCAACAGCGAGACCTTCCACCTCATATGCGCAAGCTAACTTTTGAATAAAGAAGTTATCCACAGCTGCGGGAGGATTGGTACCTGCACTATAGTCGTCTCTCCAAGCTACGGTGAGATAATAGTTGCCGGCTGTTACTTCGATTGCCTGATTCTTTGTTTGCCATTCGGAGGAAAGATTCAGTTTGCTGCCGCCATCCAGAGCAATCCATCCGGTAGGAAGTCCACTTGTGGTGAAACCGGAAGGAGCACTTGTGCCTGCCGTCAGTGTGACTGTAGCCGGAACGAGAGCTACACGTAGGTAGTCAGAAGAACTTTCACCATAAGCGCGCCAGTCGTACGTGAATTGATACTTGCCATCTTCGAAGATGAGCAGTTTGGTGGCATAAACCATAGCATCGCTATTATTGGTGTAAGCGTTGGTTGTACCTCCATCGTTGGAGATATACAAAGCGTGGTCTTCGTCTTCCGCATTGTGAGCTGCTGTTCCTAACGTCCATGCGTTGGTGCAGGTGCCGTTGATCAGTTGCCAGCCAAATTCATCTTCGAAGTCATCCATCCAAAACAGACCTACATCCACAGGTTCCGCTTTGGTTGTGAAGCTGACAGGTGATGACCATTCGCTCTGCTCTGTTTCGCTGCAAATAGCGCGTACCTCTACGGTGTAGTTGTGGAGCGGCTCAAGGCTCAACTCAACGTCTTCGTTAGATTGGGCAGTAGTAATATTGTTATCATCCTCGTTCAAGCGGATCTTCCATTCAGAAACAGAGCCACTCTGTGTCCAACTTAACTTAGCGGATTTCTCATCAATGTCGCTGACGGTTACTCCTGCAGGCTTGGGACATGCAGGTGGAGCTGTAAACGTGAAAGTTGTCTTGGGCAGGAATTGGTACGCTGATCCTTTGGTAATGGCAGTGTTTGCCGATTGAGCTACTCCCAAGAAATACC
>Ga0310696_10000374_pt1 | contig 73230 bp, 69 predicted proteins | sample AusTroGonzalo_MG_4_FD_203885 | JGI IMG/M metagenome (GOLD analysis project Ga0310696, IMG submission 203885) | Bovine rumen microbial communities from tropical cattle in Woodstock, Queensland, Australia - Gonzalo_02 (v2) (version 2) | ecosystem: Host-associated > Mammals > Digestive system >...
CTGGTTCTGGACTTAACCACAACGGTAAATTACCACCAGTTGATTCAAGTAAAATACCAAAGAATCTTTCAATTGAACCCAACATCGCACGATGCAACATAATTGGACGATGTTTTTCACCATCTTCGCCAATATAAGACAAATCGAATCTTTCTGGCAAATTCATATCCAATTGCACCGTACCGCATTGCCATTTGCGTCCCAAAGCATCCCACAAATAAACACAAATCTTTGGTCCATAAAACGCACCTTCGCCTTCTGCGACAATGTATTCAACACCTGCAGAATCTAATGCTTTACGTAAAGTGTCTTCTGCAAAGTCCCATACTTCATCACTTCCAATACGAAATTCAGAATCTGGACGGGTTTCTAAATCCATCAAAACCTTATCAAAACCAAGATTATGATAAATTTCCAAAATCAATTTCAAAGCTTTAACAACTTCTTCTTGCATTTGTTCTTCCGTGCAGAATATGTGCGCATCATCTTGAGTTAATTCACGAACACGCATCAAACCTGCCAAAGCACCAGATGCTTCATAGCGATTTACTTTACCGAATTCAGCCAAATACAATGGTAAATCTTTGTATGATTTTATACCTTGGGCATATACCAACATACCACCCGGACAAGACATAGGTTTTACACAAAAATCTTTACCATCTTGGGTTTTACCAGCATAATTATGCGATGCATATTTCGCCCAATGTCCGGATTTTTCCCACAAAGAACGTTCCATAACAGTCGGAGTAGAAATTTCCAAATACCCCTCACGATTTTGACGTTGGCGAATAAACTCAACTAAACGACGATAAACCTTGAAGCCCTTGTCGTGCCAAAATACCGCACCGGGTGCATATTCAGGTTCAAAATGGAATAAATCCATCTCTCGTCCTAATTTACGGTTATCGCGTTGCGCCGCCTCTTCCTGCATTTTCAAAAACGCGTCCAACGCTTCCTTGGATTCAAACGCATCAACGTAAATACGTTGCAACATTTTATTTTTTGAATCACCCTTCCAGTAAGCACCTGCAACACTTCTTATTTTAAAACCGTCACGCGGTAAATCTTTACTTGATTCAACGTGCGGTCCACGGCACAAATCGGTAAAGTCACGAAAAGTATAGATTGATAACTTTTCACCAGCAGCATCATATTCGTTTAACCATTCCATTTTGTATGGTTGGTCAGCAAAAATTTTCTTTGCTTCATCAAGTTCAATGATTCTTTGTTCAAAACGACCATTCGATTTGATAAGTTCACGCATTTCTTTTTCAATCGCGGCAAAATCGTCTTCTGAAAAACGGTATTCGGTATCAAAATCGTAATAAAAACCGTTTTCAATAGCCGGACCACCCGCAAACTTTACATCAGGATGTAATTTTTTGATAGCGGCCGCCATAACGTGTGCCAACGAGTGACGTACTAATTCAATTGGATATGACATAATAAAATCCCCTATTTCTTAGATTTATTTTTAACTGTTTGATTATAATAACGCGTCAATAAAAACGCAAACATAAATTATCGCACCCCGAACGGGGTTGTCGTTGTAAATACAGTAAAGATAGAACCAAATCTAATCATGCTCATTATATTAACACTATTTTTAGAAAATGTCAACTATTAACCAACATAATCAAGTATCGCGCCGTATAAAACCGCAAAGAAAAAGCAAACAGTCCCGCCGATTACGAACAAATGCCAAATCGTATGCGAAAACTTTAATCGTCGCCATAAATAGAAAATGACACCGACGGAATAAGACAATCCCCCCGCTAAAATAAACCATAAACCACGTGGTGGAATATGGTGCAACATAGCCGGCAAAATAAACAATAAAGTCCACCCCATTATTAAATAGAGTGCAACCACCCATTTAGGTTGTTGGTGTGGATTGCGAATTTTCACAATTGCACCAAATATAACAATTGCCCACAAAATACCAAACACAGACCACCCCAAACCGCCACGCAAATTTACCAGTAAAAAAGGAGTATATGTACCCGCAATCAATGCATAAATGGCGACACTATCCCACACCTCAAAAAAACATTCACTCTTTTGCCCTATCATTGCATGACACATTGTAGAACCAAAATAAAGCGTAAACATCGTAACGCCGAAAATTGCGCAAGATACAACCGACCAAGCATTTCCATATAAAACAGCAAATACAACCAATAATGTTAGCCCAGCCAGCGCAAGCCCGATACCAATACCATGTGTCAAAATATTCATTGTTTCTTCGGCACGGGTACTTGGACGTTCCCAACGAAAAAGTCCCGTCGCACGCAACACCCGCAAAAGGCGCGACGCATGCTTGTCACCACGAACTTGTCTTAATTGTTTTCTAACGGTACGATTTGTTTTTGTCATAGTGCTTTTTTACCCTTTGTTCCACTCTGTCCGTACCCATTACCTGCATAATAGAATACAGGTCTGGGGTATTTGTGCGCCCCGACAATGCGACACGCAAATTCATTGCCACATCACCGTTTTTAACACCGAATTTTTCGGCAACCCTGACAATTTTATTCCACCATGTATCTTTATCATCAGCAATATCAAACGTTTCCAAAAACGCCTTTAACACATCATGGTTATATTCATATTCGGTATTTGCAACAAACAATTCGTCCCAGAAAAACTCCACAATTTCCAGCGTCTGTTTCCATGTAATAAAATCCTTACGAATACGTTTCGGGTTATCGCGTTCAATAGCCAACACTCCAGTCAAATATTCTTGGTTTGAAACTTGCATTTTTTGCTTTTCATCGCCATATTCTTTTGCCCAATCAGTAACAGATTTTACCAAATCGGGAACAGCCATGCTACCTATATATTCCTTGGACCACCATTCCAATTTCTTCATATCAAATAACCCACCAGACATTGGAATTTTCTTTGGCTTTAATTCATATTCCCAGAAAGTTTTTACTGCACCTTTTAATTTTGCCTCTTCATACCCCGGCGCCAAAATATTTCCCAAATACTCAATCACCGCATCAGTTGGCCAACCACCAGCCAAAAAGAAATCTACGTTATTTTCCGGGTCTTTGCGTTTAGACAACTTTCTTTGTGTTCCTGTTTCTTCATCTATTTTATCAAGCGTTGCCGTATGAATATAGTTTGGTAATAGCCATCCCATCATACGAAACATTTGAATATGTAACGCAACCGTTCCGAAATATTCTTCACCGCGCACAACATGTGTTACACGCATAAAGTGGTCATCACACAAATGTGCAAAATGATATGTCGGCAACCGATCGGTCGATTTAATCAAAACAATATCTTCGTTATTTTCCGGAACCGAAATAGAGCCACGAACCGTATCTTTAAAAATTATGCGCTTTGTTGGGTCACCAGTTGAATACAAACGAATTGTTGGCACTTCGCCATTATCAAGGCGTTTTATAATCTCTTCTGCACTAATATCACGATCACGCGCAAATTCACCATAAATACCAGTTGCAAAACCCGCCGCCTTTTGATTTTCACGAATCTTATCCATTTCTTCTTGCGTTAAAAAACACGGATACGCATGTCCATTACGCAACAATTCCGCCGCCACTGAATGGTAAACATCTTTGCGCTTTGATTGGTAATATGGCCCATACAGGTCGTCATTATCATTTTTGATTCCGAATCGTTGTAAAGAATTTATTATCAAATCAACCGCTTCTTTTACCTCACGTTTGGTATCAGTATCTTCGATACGCAACAAAAATTTACCGCCTGATTGCCGTGCCAATTTATAATCAATCAAACCACTATACAATCCACCAAGATGCATATACCCCGTTGGACTTGGTGCGAAACGCGTTACCATAGCGCCATCCGGCAAATTACGTGGTGGAAATTTTTCCTCCAATTCAGCCAATGTATATTTCGGTGCTGCGCCCAAAACACGCGCGATTAAATCTTCCGTTAGACCTTGTCTCATAATCAAATCCTTGTATTTTCAATATTTGCATTTTATACTAAAAATATGGAAAAACAAGAAATAAGAACATTTGGACGCCGTCATGGAAAAAAATTATCAACCCGCAAAGCGTGGCTGATGGAAAATATCTTACCCAAAATTGCACCGAACGAATCGGAAACGAACGAAATTTTGGAAATAGGATTCGGAGCTGGCGAACACGTTCGTGAACTTTCCACCACTAATCCCGATAAAATTATAATTGGTGCCGAGCCGTTTGTGAATGGTGTTGCCTCGCTATTATCGGCCATTTGTGATGACGACAATTGTATTAAAAACGAACATAAAAACATTCGCATTTGGCCGGATGATGTCAGACAAATTTTAAACAAAGGAATCTATAAATTTTCACAAATTTGGATATTGCACCCCGACCCTTGGCCAAAAGCACGACATGAAAAACGTCGTCTTTTGAACAGCGATTTTTTGACATTATTATCACAAAACATGGCCAACGACGGGAAAATTATAATTGGCACGGATCATTGGGGATATTACGATTGGATTCTGGAACAGGTTAAAACCACGCCATTGGTTGCCGTCACAACACAATCATCAGTAATCCAAACGCGTTATCAACAAAAAAACATGGCTCACACAAGTACACCAAAATATATTATACTTACAAAGAATCACTAATCCAACGTAAATACGGTTATTTTATCCGCCAAACTCGGTCTTTTTATACCAATTAACCGAATCGTTTGAATTATACGCAGATTATTTTTTCCGAACATAATTTGTATTTCTGCATCTGTGTCCCACGCTTCCAGCATATACGACAAACGTCCAACAAAGTCAGATTTTGAATCAAACTTATCACCATTAGCGGTTATCAATATTGCCGTGGGACGTAGCTTTTTTACCAGGCAAAAGAAATTTGCCCATGTATCATTAGACATTTTTTCTATATCTATACCAACAACAAAATCTTTATCAAAAAATAAATCGTCCCGAATCGGCGCCAACCCTTCTGCTAGAAAACCAAGCACTTGCATATCAACAAAAATTTGACTGCCGTTTGCACCAGACCTGAACCCCTTGGATATATCCCCAGAAAAAACAGATAAATCTTTATACTGATCCGATACTAAATCGTAACGATTAAATATTTTTACTTGTTTGTTTTCAACCCAAGCCCAAATTTTTTCCACAAACTTATTAGGGACAGACAGAAAATGAACTTCATTTTCTATGACGTGATTCACAATTTTTGCCAAATCATCACCGACCGAATCGGGCACCCATACCGCAGGACGTGTGATAATATTTCGAGCAAGGTTTTCTAATTTTTTCATCATAACACTTTTTACTTTATCATAAATATGATATAATTTGAATGAAATGACGAAAAATATTGAAAAAATTTTTCTTGGTGTTTTATGGCTAATGACTATCGCATTGGCAACAACCTTTTGGATGAGCACAAGATACGGTTTTAACATATTTTCAAGTGCGCATTGGACTTATCTTTCAACCCTGCAAGCAAATCGCGCACAAATCAAACCCGATTTTTACATATCGCTTTTGGTGGCGTTGGTAATAAGTATTATTGGATTATATTTAATGATTCACCCCCATTTGCGAAAAATAAAGATTTTTGGGGTATTCGGTAAAAAATCTGCACAGCAAGCACAAACGACAACAACCACACAACAAACATCTAAACCAAAATTATTCGGTCTATGTCGTCCCAGAAGCCCGATTAGTGGTTCTATTAAAAGGATACCTAAAGCACCCGTTGCGACAGCGGACTCAACCCTAACACCAACCCCCATACAATTAAAAACACCATCCGCTACAAACACCCAAAACGCCGAGATTTCTAAATTGTTTGAAGACGCAGGATATGAAATCATCCCGACCAAGAAACTGGAAAATCTTGATTCACCTGTTTTGGCGTTTTCTTATGACCGAAATCTTATCGTTGCAATTGCGAACGCATCACCTAATGACGTTATGAAAGCCATCGGAACACTTATGACCTTTTGCGAGGATTCGCTTGGTGAAAATTTTGAAGAACTTATGTTACGTGGATATATCGTTGCCCCGACAGATAACGAAAACCCAAATACAGAACTTATCAAAACTTTTGAAACCATGGATTCACTTAAAGAATTCTTAGCTAATAACAAAAATGTAAAACCTGATGATTTTGATCAAGGGTTACACGATGCATTTTCTTTATTCCTTAAAACAATGATTAGTTATATAGGGAAATTATAATGCAATGGACCGAAGCAAATGCTGAAAAACGTTTAGAGGAATTAAAATTGGATGATATGCCAATTATGGCTTTTCAACCGAAAAAAGTTTCCGTCGGTTCAGATTGGTTCCCAAAATATAAAAAAGAATGCCATAAGTTTGTACGAAGTCTTACCGATTCTGTTGAAGAACTGGCGATGATGAACCTTAGTCGTGACGAATTTATGAACCTTTTAATGGCGCAAGAAATCCCAGATAATTTATCCATACGATTCCGTATACCATTGGTCTGGGGTGGCGAAATAAGTGTTGATAATATGTTCATGTGTTTTACATTTCCTTATACACAAAATCTTGACCGTTTTATTATAGAACAAGCGTCTAATGAAACCGTATGGTTACCCAATCCAGCACGCAAGATTTATTTACCGATACATTCCACGATAAGCGGCAATGGGGGAAATGCGGTCCCAGACCGTTTAAATCAAATTGCTGCAACAGTTATGGCCAGCCGTCGCCAAGCATCATAGGACATGTAGAAATATGACAATGACAACAAAAGATTTTTTACAATTTGTTCAAGAACGTAACGGTTTGGTCGCACCGGTTGGGACACCAGGAAAAACGACAATAATAAATATAAATCTTCAACACATAAAAGCCGCAAGGTTGCCAGATTACATGATTGAATTGTACGAAAACTGCGGTTGCATAAAATTGGGGACAGGTTATATTTTCGGGACAACCGCATTTAGTAGAGATGGCAAACATCCCATACCAACAATTTTTGAAATAAATAACGAACTTACAAATATACAAAAGTTGCGGGGCAAGACCATATTTGGTCGCAACGATTTATTTTGGTTCGCTTTTGATGTTTTTGGTAAATGCTATATGTTGGATAATTTGGAATTGAATATATTGCGCGAATATGATGATCCGTATCGCGCGATGATGGATTGTTTAATTGGTGGGAAATTCTGATATGAAAAAAATTTCTGTTTCTTTATCTGGGCATCAAACTAGTGTATCACTTGAACAAGAGTTTATCGCGGTCCTAAAAAAAATTGCAACGGAACGCAAGGTATCTGTTGCGAAACTAATCGCCGACATAGATGAACATCGTTCCGTAAAAATCAACTTATCGTCGGCGATACGAATATGGATTTTAAACCAATTGTTAAAAAAATAATTTTCATTCGTGTTTGTTTGATATTTGTGATAACCAAATTGTCGCTAAGCACGCAAACAGCAAGATTATTATCATCCACCCGTCACGCCCTATTTCACGATATGCAGTTTTGTGCGCCCCATTGACCATGGCATCAACAACCCCTGACTGTCCCACTGGAATCGCCGCTATGATATTTCCCGTTGGCGAAACAAACGCACTTATCCCAGAATAATTAGCACGAATTATTGGTAAACCTGATTCAATGGCATAACGACGAACCATCGCCAAATGCTGGTATGTTCCCGGCGTTTTTCCAAACCAATTATCGTTTGTTATATTCACAATTGCGTCCGGCGTTTTTCCGTCTGGCAACAAAGAGTCAGAAAATATAATTTCATAACAGATTGCTGGAGCAAACACAAAATTTATTCCAAGAGATTCCAAAGACATCAATTCCGGACCGTTACCAGCCGTCAACATTCCTGGTGTTGGAATAAGGTTACCGAACGGTCTGTATTCCCCAAACGGAACAAGATGAGATTTGCTGTATACATTGGAAACTGTGCCATTGGCTTTAACAACCAACATAGAATTATATAATTTATTATCATAAAAATAATTTGAACCTATGATTATCGGTTTATCCACAACACGCGCCAGGGAAATTATGTCACCCGGCAATGTAACAAAAGGATATGTTGTTTCAGGATAAACAGCAAAATCAAAATCCCCTTCTGTTCTGGTTAATGCTGCAAGTTTTTGCACATTATATTGCGCGTTTTGTAATGCCACTTGGTGTGAATAAGTTGCTTTTTGTTCCGCGGTTTGTGCGGGTTGTACAATTCTTATTACCGGCGATTTCATATCAGAATATTTATCAGTAATGTTTATATTTTTTATTCCATATAAAATTCCAAACGAACCAAAAGCGCCGATTATAAATAATGAAAACCAATTTAGTGACGATTTTTTATCCATTAAAATTTCACAAATTGCGGCAATCAAACCGATTATTACAAAAGTCAATCCCAACGCACCAAACAATGACATAGAATTTGCCACGAATATATTTCCAAATGAAATATTTGCTATTGGATTCCACGGAAAGCCAGTAAAAATCCATTCACGCAACCATAAAACGAGTGTCCAAATTGCACCGAACAAAAGCGGTCTGCACGCCGGATTTGCCCGTCTAGAAGAAATTGAAAGAAATGGTATCGTAAAGAAAATTCCACCCACCAAACCAATACCCAACAATCCAGGAACGGTCCAAATTGCAAACTGATTGGTCAATTCTGGAACAACATAAATACTATGTAAAACCCACCAAAACATTGACATTGCATAAACAGAACCGAACACCATAAGCCACAAAAATCTGCGCAAAACGGATAAACTTGGTAACGTTTTCACCGTTAAAATATACGCCCCCCCTATTCCAATTATGGTAAACCACCACATATTGAAAGGTTGAAAACCAAAACTAGAAATTACACCACAAAAAGCTAACAATAATATACGCCCCCAGACACCCATAAAAAACTTTCTTAAGCCACCTATTGTTCGTCCACCAGGGCACCCCGTTTCATCACAACACACGGTTTCTTCATATGGATTTTTATATCCAAGTTTTTTCATAGTTGCGATTTCCTTTGCTTCCATAACCTTGGCATCTTTTTCTTTGATATGATCATACCCTAACAAATGCAAAACCCCATGTATTACCAGATGCGCGACATGTTCGTCCACACTTATATTATCACGTTTTGCTTCTGATTTAACAGTATCTAATGAAATAAAAATATCACCCAATAAAATATCGTCACCCAATTCAAAAGATAAAACATTCGTTGGTTTATTTATTCCGCGATATTTTTTATTTATCTTTTTTATATGTGCATCATCAGTAAGTGTAATTGATACCTCAGAATCTTTGTATACACCAGAAACCGCCGCATTCGCGATTTTTTCAAAATCTATTTTATACTTTTTCCAAGCCCTGTTTTGTATATTTACACAAACTTTCATCTTTATTCCCCTTTTGGCGCACCCCAATGATTTAACCGTTGCCAAGCAGCAATTTATTTACTAACATATTATATCACAAATAGCGATTACATAAAAATGCAAAATACGAACAGACCTCTTGCCGATCTTATGCGCCCCAACACAATAGATGAAGTTGTTGGGCAAAAAGCTCTTTTGGGTGAAAATGGCATAGTTCGTCGCATGGTAGAAAATAATAAATTATCTAATTTGATACTTTGGGGTCCCCCGGGATGTGGAAAAACAACAATCGCACGCGCTCTTGCAAATTCGGTAGATATGGATTTTGTTCCCTTATCTGCGGTGTTTTCGGGAACATCCGATATAAAAAAAACAATGGAAGTAGCGAAAACGAACAGTTCACTAGGACGTGGCACCCTGTTATTCATTGATGAAATTCATCGCTTCAATAAAACCCAGCAAGATACTTTGTTACCCTATCTTGAAGATGGAACCGTGGTTTTCATTGGTGCAACAACCGAAAACCCAAGTTTTAATTTGAATAATGCATTATTATCACGTTGCCATGTCGGTGTCCTTGAACCGCTGGATACAACGGATTTATTAGTATTGGAAGAACGCGCCGAAGAACAACTTGGTAAAAAATTACCCCTTACCGAAGCGGGACGCAAACACCTTGCGGAAATATCAGATGGCGATGCACGTTTTTTATTAAACACCGCGGAATATCTTGTATCGGCAAAATTCAAGAAAGATTTAGATGCGGATAATTTGGATTCGGTAATTCAAAAACGGGCGCCCATGTCCGATAAACACGGTGACGAACATTACAATTTAATTTCTGCGGTTCATAAATCATTACGTGCAAGCGATACGGATGCAGCACTTTATTGGGTGGCACGAATGATGACCGCAGGTCAAGATCCGATGTATTTATTCCGTCGTCTTACACGATTCGCCATGGAAGACATCGGACTTGCCGATCCAAATGCTATGCAACTTGCACTTAGTGCATGGCAAGTTTATGAACGTATGGGTTCACCCGAAGGTGATTTGGCTTTGACCGAACTAGTAATATATTTATCCACCGCCCCCAAAAGTATTTCCAATTACAAAGCACAATCGGCGGCCTATGCAGTAGCACGTGCAAATGGAAATTTAATGCCCCCAAAAAACATTTTGAACGCGCCAACAAAAATGATGAAAAATCTTGGTTATGGGACTGGATATGTTTATGACCCAGAAACAAAATCTGGTTGCAGCGGCCAAAATTGTTTTCCGGAATCCATGCCACGTCAAAAATTTTATACCCCAATTGAACGTGGTTTTGAACGAGAAATCAAAAAACGTTTAGAATATTGGGATTCGTTGCGTGAACAAGCCAAGAAAAATAATGACTAGAACAAAATATTCACACGTGCACCAAATGCAATTTCTTCTTTTTCAAATTCATAATTGAAAAAACCAACATATTGGGTGTGCCCATATTCACGAACCAATTTGAATCCAAGATTTTCTTCATCATATGCCGGGGTTGTAGCTTTGCGAAATCCAGCATTGACACCAATACGCCATTCGGGTGCAATACGAAAATATGCTTCGGGATTAAAATCTATGAAAGCCATTCCACGATAATTATCAAAAATCCAACTTGATTTCAAAGTAGCCGCAAGTGTTACCGCATCATATTGACGACCAAATCGCAATCCAGCATAATATGTAGAATCTGCGTAATCAGGGGTTCTTACACGATGACTGCCACCGAACTTGAACCCGAACACCACATCATATATAAATCTGTGGGTGCTTTCTGCTTGCGTCACTAAACGATAAATTCCACCAAGGTCAAAACTTGAAAAGCCGTCTTGATTATTATCAAAATTTTGTTGGTAATGGATATTACCACCTAATGCCAAACGATTATTAACCCCGACCGATAACGCTTGGCCTAACCGCAAACCATTTTCAAAATACGAAAGTCCAGTTTGTGATAAAATCTTAGATTGGGTTTGCAAAAATAATGGGTCAGAAGAGTCCCTTAACAAATCATGCGCGGACGCCCCCGTTATAATCAATCCCAAACATAAAAATGAAACCAAAAATTTACGCATTCTCTTCTCCTGGTATTTAAAGTAATACTATTTTCCATAGATCTCGCGTTGTTGTTTACGCAAAAAATCCATACCACTTTTACCTTTTATAGCCGTATCAACAACTTGGTCGGCAAAAATTTCACCATATTCTGCGGTGACGTCGTTGTAATAAAACCAAACCGTATCCCCCTGTTCATACAAAGGAATAGATAAATCAACTTCATCGGAAAACATATTACGATTATACAAAACTAACTCGCTGCCTTCCAAATTTAAGATAGATATCTGCGCCGCACCAGGACGTTTTTGAATCCCTTCACGAGTCCAACTCACAACAGGTGCACCAACAATCTTTCCAACAGGTTTCGGTTGCTTTTTGCATGCGATACCACCGACCGCCATAATAACCCCCGCTGCAACAACAAGCCCATAATGTTTTAAACTTTTCATAACATACCTCTTATTTGCCTTTGTATAATATACAAAAACCAAATAATGCCAAGTTTAAATATCCAAACCCTTTTGCTGCTAGAACAAGAATATCAATTGTGCACCGATTGAATATTCAGAATAGTTGCTGATGTTTGCGGTTCCAAGATATCCCTCTTTTTTAACCCAATCACCACTCACTTCTTGCAAATACGTTCCGAACATATCCAAATCTTTGTTTTCTATTGAATCATAGAAGACCATGCGACCGTAAAGATTCAAAGCAAAGGAATCTCCCGGTTGCCATCCAAATGCGCCCTTGATAGAACCTTGGTTATGCCAACCATATTTTCCTAAATTGGCTTCAACGTTAAATGTCCAATCTTTGTTCAAAACACTGAACACACCAAGACCCGCTTCAAAGAAGAATTCCGTATCAACATCAATATCATAGGCAATGAACAAATAATCATCAGGATTAACAACACCATTACCATAAGCCGTGTTATCAAAATCCATTAACCAAGCACGACCATAACCATAGATTGTTGAACGGGCAATTTTATATCCAGCACGGATATCGGCTATAAATTCATTTGCAACATTTTTCTGTCTTTCATAATACCCAGATAATGTAGCAATCCATTCATCAGTATCCTTGAAACGCCATTGAACACCCGCACCATAAATATTCAATCCAGAATCATCCAATTTATCGTTTGCGGAATGTGGCCAATCAAATTCATATTTGCTTGTATCATAACGAGCCAACACCAAAAGTGCGACTTCATCAGTAATACCATAACTGAAATCTTCTTTGACAGCGATTTGACGCATATTCCATGTTCCAGTTGTATCCGAGAAATTCAATGAAATATCACTACTGGTATAAGGATTCAATTTCAAATCATACGAAGCAGAATTATATGACAAATCGGTCACCGAACCAAACTTACCTTCGGTTGGTTGAAAGAACGGATGCGCCAAATAATATTTACGTTTCAAGCGTTTTGTCGTTGTTTCGGTACGACCATTTCTTTCATAACGCGTGGCATTACCACCCGCACGATACATATGTGAACGACTTACTTGTCCCCTTGGCGCACCATAGTTAGATTCATAACGATATGAACGAACCGTTTCATTACGAGGCATAGCGCCAGCCACCGCACCAGGATAATTTCTTGTGGTACGAACTTCGTATCTTTCATATGTTTGACCATCATCCCCCATCATAGGCGCAGGATTATAATTACCATCCACGACCTGCGCACCATACGGAGAATCATAAGAAGATTCCATCATAGATTCTTCATAAGATACGGTTTCCGCGGAAACTGGACCGAACGCGAACATTGCGACAGCCAAAGATATAAACCAAGACATCTGCTTTTTCATCTAAAAAAACTCCTTTCTTACGTGTGATTATATCATAAAAAAGGCATATAAAAAAGTTAAAAATAACAAAAAACTATAATAAGTGTCGCTTACCCTTTACATCAGGTTCACTCACGATCCCCTCTTCTTCAAGACGTTCCATTAAACTTGCGGCCTTATTATACCCAATACGCAACCTACGTTGCAAATATGATGTGCTTATTTTTTTAGGGTCCGATATAACGATTTCCCTTGCTTGATTAAACAAATCTGTTTCCTTGTCACCAGTAAGACCAACTGACACACCCGATGCCGATGATGCACCAGAAGCACCACCATCGGTAATTCCATCTATGTATTCGGGTTCACCTTGTTCCCGCAAAAAGTCCGCTATACGTTTCATTTCCTTGGGTTCAATAAACGCACCATGAATACGAACAGGTGGACGTCCCGCTTCACTAAATAACATATCACCACATGCCAAAAGCGTTTCTGCACCCTTTTCACCAAGTGTTGTCATACTATCTATATTACTACGTGCTTGGAAAGATATACGTGTTGGAAAGTTTGCCTTGATAACACCGGTAATTGTCGTTGCGTCGGGACGCTGGGTTGCCATAACCAAATGAATTCCAGCAGCACGGGCTTTTTGTGCCAAACGCTGTAAACATAATTCAACTTCTTTACGTGCGGTTGTCATCAAATCGGCGACTTCATCAACAATGATTACTAAATAAGGCATATCGGATAAATCAACCGTTTGTGTTTCATATTCTAGCTCACCCGTTTCAGGGTCTGTACCAACAGCAACTTCGCGGGTTACGACCTCGCCAGCTGCACGCTTTTCTGCGACAATTTGATTATACGCTTCGATATTTTGGGCGCCCATATCAAGCAATTTCTTAAAGCGCGCTTCCATTTCTTGCACCGACCATTTCAATGCATTAACCGCCAAACTTGCTTCCAACTTAATAATAGGTGTTATCAAATGCGGGATATCATCCCAGAAACCAAAATCAACCCCCTTTGGATCGACAATCATTAACTTACATTTATCGGGTGTAAAATGATATAAAATAGAAACTATGATAGATTGAACAAATACAGATTTACCGGAACCGGTACGTCCAGCAATCATAACGTGTGGCATTTTTGCCAAATCAAAATACATGGGTGCACCACCAATATTTACACCCAACGCCAAAGGTATTTTATATTTTGATTCAACGAAAGCATCGTTTTCAACCAAATCACGGAAACGTACTGTTTGCGGTTTCGGATTGGCAATTTCAACACCTATTAAATCAGTCTTTGCAATTTGTTTAATACGAACACTTTCAACCGCCATGGCGCGAGTCATATCGTCCACTGTTTTAGTTATATCCGCAATACGCGTTCCCGGTTCGGGCATAAATTCATACAAAGTAACGATCGGTCCCGGCTTTATACCTACAACATGTCCCACGACACCGTATTCTTCAAAATGCATTTCCAACGCTTCGGCATTACGTTTTAATTCTGGGGTTACTACACTTTTACCAAAATCAGAACGTTCCAAGAATTCGGGGTCTGGTAATTCGTATTCATATTGTTCATCATTTGAACTTTTAACGACCTTTTTACGTCTTGCTGGTTTTGGCTTCGGTTTTTCCACGGGTTCTTCATCTTCGGTTTCTTCTTCAACTTCTTCCGTTTCTTCATCTTCGTTGCTTTCTGCATTTTCTTCATCCTCCGCAACCGCTGGTTTCATCAACCTGAATGCCGTTAACAACCAACGCACCATACGAACCAAATTACGAACAACGGTCATAAAGTCGGACCATTTTATATGCAATAAAACGCCCGCTAAAATGAAAAATGCTGTCAAACAACAAATACCAATTAATATACCGACCCCACCTATTAACCCAACCAAGTCACCCGAAGCAATTGCCCCAAGCATACCACCATAGGTTGAACGTGGAACCAACAAACCAAAACCCACCGACCCCAAACACAACGCTATAAAACCACGCAATATGTTATATTCGGGGGTGTGTTCATATTCCTTGCCCGAAACAAGGACAAAACCGTAACGCGCAAGACAAAGAAACAAAAACAACGATGGTATAAAACCGACTGAATAACGGGAAAAACTTATAATATTTCCGACAAAACCATGCGAACCAAAATTACTTGCCACACTAAAACCGTCCAAATACGAATTATTCAAAACAAGTGCCAAAATCAAACAAACACCAATCAAAAAAACCACAATTCCGCATATTTTTACCCCAAGGGCGCGTAACGCCCCAGAAACACTGTCTGGTAAAAATTTGGATTGTTCTGCCATTTCCGAAACATTATATCACAAAATTAAGGAAAACACAAAAAAACAAACATCTTTTTTGTTTTTTTTATAAAAGCTTATCCCCCATCCCACTTGATGGGGTTTAATTAGATAAAATAGGTATTATTATTTTCTGCCTTTTAATGCTTGTTCACGCAGAATCTGTGTTCGCAATTCTTTACCTTTTTCCGGTGTTATATCACCTTGAATCTTACCCTTTTGTTTCATTTCGGCAATGGTATTCGCAACAACCACACCAGATAGTTTTAGCTTTATAAATTGGTTTTTAATTTCATTTAATTCTTCATTAACCGATAATTCGTCATGTTTTGATTGCAAACGCTTTTTTGTTATAGCAACTTTTGCTACCTCTCTAATAACACTAGATTCAGGGAAAAATTCTACTAAAAATCTTACACAATTTATTATGTCCCATTCACCCTTTGGAAGCAACCAATTTTCTTCGTTGTATATTTGGTTACACACTTTCATTAAATCATCAACTGTCCAGTCATCACCCAGCCAAAAATCGAGAACATCAACTAATCCGCTTGTGCCATATTGATTTCTTAAAAGTAGATTTTCACCGGCTTCTTTCAAAACCTTCGCAAGCCCCCATTGGGATGTTTTTAAAGCCAATACTAATGCGGTATCATCAAATACATCACAATAATTTAACTTTACTCCAGCATCTATCATTAATTTAGCACACGTTAATACATCTTTTATTTGTCCCTTCCAACCACGTAATACTAATCGAATCAAAGGTGTCTCTCCATACTCGCTGAATTCATTTATATCAGCACCAGCATCAAGAAGTTTTCTTATTTGTTCTGGATTTCTGACATTAAACAGCGACGTTCCTTCGGGGTCCTCCCGACAATACCTTAAAACATCTGGTCTTAATCTTTTGATAACAAAATTTGCTTCCATTTTTTTATATCCTTTTATCCTCAATGAGTTATTTTATCACAAAATTAAGGGAAACACAAAAAATATCACCGAATTGGTTGGTATCTTTTTGCGTCAACCATACAACATTATAAAAACCGCCATTTTGGCGGTGGCATTTATTAGTATATCATTACAATAAACATATTTGTTTTTTACTTCATTTTTCGGGTCAATACCGACTTTACCACATCGGCACAAACCATACCAACGAATGCCCCCAATATAACATCGGATGTCCAATGCACACCAAGAACGACACGGGATGCACCAATCAAAATTGCCAAAGACCATGTAAACCAGCGTGCACGTGGTGCAAGCAATCCAATCATAACCAATCCAGCAAAGGACAATAATGCATGCCCAGACGGCATAGAATTGTATAACCAATCCCACGAACAAGGAACAAAAATGTCCGCACCACGATCAAGAATAGGTCTGCCCCGTCCAATAACAAATTTCAATACCGCACCAACAGTGGCAGCAACCCACACCGAACAAAAAACAAAAAATGCATAACTGCTTTTTATTTTCAACAAGGTTTCTTTTAGTGGCAATTTTTCGCGTTTCCTTAAAATCTTGCGCGCAAAAAAAACAACCACCGCCAACAAGGACATAAACAACCAATTCTTAGAGCAAAAAACATCACTGACATACCCAACCCAATCATAATTGAATTGTGTTGCAAAACGCGTCAAAGGTTCATCAAAAAAAATTACCCCAAGTAAAATCAGCACAACGGTTATCACCGTTCCTAATATAATTCTTCCCCATTTTATGTTATTATCTTTTGTCAAAAACATATTTATCACCTTGTTTATAACGCTTTTAATATTTTATATAATTTATCGTCCGTCAAAATTTTTGAAGCCACAGAAAGCGACAAAATATCTTCTTCGGTTCCACTTGCTATGACGGGACACCCAGCACGAATTTTTTCAACATCTATTTTTTCTTCTTGATTGAAGTCACGTGCTTTAAAATCATTATTTATCACATTGATAAAAAAGACATTTTGTTGATTTGATGTTTTTATATTTGATAAACAAACTAACGGAAATACCCCACGACCATCAAGAGTTTTCCCCTCGCCCGTTTTTACTGTTTTGTTCATAAGTTCCAAAGCACCACCGTTTGCCAATTTTATCCTTGAAGACATACGAACATTCCCAGCCGTAGGTGTTCCAATTAACAAAGCACGTCCAGATTCATAAAACGCCGCAGCAAGCGCTTCACCCATACCAGACGTTGTATTAGAAACAACCACAACCATTGGCGCTTCGGTTACGGCTTCTTCCGCTGGAACAACCTCCATTTCATCGCCAACACCTTCGACAATGCGCATAATTGGAAAAGAACCAACAAAGAATCCCGCTAATTTTGCTGTTGCTCGTTCATCTTCACCCGTTGCAGCACGTAAATCAAGAATAATTCCCTTTAAATCTTGATGACGAGATAACGCTTCACCTATTATAGCAACAGAATTATCCGAAATCCGATTTACTATAATTTCCAAAATACTTCCCTCGCCGGCATTTAAAAAGACAATATCAGCATCAGCCAAAACTATCGTTGCCCGACGAACGACCACACGTCTTTTTCCGGTTGGTGTCAACAAAGTCATTTTCAAGGTTCCAGAACTGAACCCGGACAACATAGAAGATAACGCTGAATCCGCTAAATCTGCAATCAACGAACCATTTATTTCCGCGATTAAATCGCCTTCCATAACCCCAGCAGTATTTGCCGGTGAACCTTTATAAACACCCGTCACACGAAAATTACCACGATCATCACGATAACCTTCGATACCAACCGAAGTCAAAATATGCCCATCTTCATTAGCGCCAACTTTTTTCGGCAAAACATAATGCCCTGTTTCATCTATGCCACGCATTATGGCTTCCACAAAAACCTGATATAATTCGTCCTTGTTAGCCGACGCCAAATTCGCATCAAGTTTTCGCATTTTTAACAACAATGCGGTTGTAATTTCACCGAATGCTTTCCAGTCATTAGCAATGGGACGTGGGTAATTAGCAACTATACTGTCACCCCAAACCAAAACCACACGTTCATCAGTGGAAGCAATATGTGCCTTGCGGTTTAATTGTTCAAGATTTTCTATTGCAACGTCTATATTTTTTCCGCCCCAACTAATACCATCTAATTTGGAATATATGTCGGCAAAACCTTCTGATAACTCTATAACATTCAAACCATCTTGAATAGGTTCATCATCGGAAAACAGACCAGCCATTGCCGAGCCGTTCCAAACAAAGAACATCAAAAATGCTATAAATAAAAGTTTCGCCTTTCTCATCAAATATCCCCCCACTGAATAGTTTGTTTAGTATTGTGTTTCACGCAGGTTAAAGTGATACAAGATAACATTAGATATGTAAATACTTGTCAAAGTACCCATCACGACCGAGAATGTCATAGCAACCGCAAAATCTTGCAACGCCATACCACCAAACACATACAAACCAATCAACGCCAAGATTGTTGTTATACTTGTCATCAAAGTTCTTGATAACATTTCATTAACAGACAAATCAATCAAGTCATCCATCGGCATTTTATGATATTTTTTGATATTTTCATCTATGCGGTCATAGTTCACAACCTTGTCGTTAATAGAATAACCAATACCCATCAATATAACCGCTATCGCTGTTTGGTTGAATTCCAATCCCATAACAGAAAAGAATCCAAACATCAAAATAAAGTCCAAAACCAACGATACGAACGACCCAACGGCATACCCACCGCGATAACGAATCCAAATATAAACCGCCATCAAAACGAATGATACCAAAATAGCCAAAATACCACCACGGACTAATTCGCCACCAATTTTTGGTCCAACAATTTGCACCTGGGCATATTCAACACGGTCCGATAAAATATTTTTGATTTCACGAACACGTTCATTTTGTTGTGCATCGGTCGCACCCTTGGGCAAACCAACACGAATCAAAATGGATTTGTCATCAATTGCTTGTAATTCTGGACTAAACGCCGTTAAATCCGTACGCATTTTATCGATGGTATAATCCGCACTTATTGGTGTGACCTCCATTGAAATACCACCAGCAAAGTCAATACCATAATTCAGCCCTCGAACAAACAAAGATACGATGCTGAGTAATACCAATACCCCAGAAATCCAATACGATAATTTACGATATTTCATAAAACGAAGTTTCATAACCACAACCCCTTACTTTTTTACATAACCGATTTTTCTGTTTTTGCCCCCCATATACCAATCTATCAAAATCTTTGACAACAACAAGCATGTGAACAAAGTAGTCAAAACACCGATAGATAAAGTCACGGCAAAACCACGAATTGGTCCGGCACCAAATTGGAACAAAATCAAAGCACAAATTAAATTGGTCAATTCACCGTCCAAAACCGTTTTTGTGGAACGAGTGAAGCCCAAATCCACGGCACGTAATGGCATAACACCACCACGAATTTCATCCCTTATTCTTTCAAACGGCAAGATGTTCGCATCAACCGCCATACCCAAAGTCAAAACGATACCCGCAATACCCGGCAACGTCAAGGTCGCACCAAGCAACGCAGACACACCGATAATCATGGCTAAATTCACCAACAAAACAATGTTAGCAATCATACCAAAGCCACGATAAACGACCAACATAAACAAAAAGACAAACAATACACCAACAACACAACCAATTTTACCCTGGGCAATTGTATCGGCACCTAACCCCGCACCAACAGTTCTTTCTTCTATAACTTGCAACGGGGCTGGTAATGCACCACTGCGCAACAAAACCGCCAAATCTTTGGCACCCTGCAAAGTAAATCCACCGGAAATTTGACCACGTCCACCCGGAATCGGTTCACGGATTGTCGGGGCGGACAAAACCTTACCATCCAAAACAATGGCGAACCGTTCATTAACATGTTCCGTTGTTAATTTTGCAAATCGTCGCGCCCCGGTCGCATCAAATACAGTTGTCACAACAGGCATACTATTTTGATCGAAATCCGCTTGGGAATCTTTTAAACTTTCGCCCGAAACTTCCACACGAGAATATACAGGAACCATACTTCCGGGTGATTCCATATACGGCAAGAATTCCGTTCCCGCCGGTGCAACCCCCGATGATAATTGTGCCGAAGTCACATTTTCATTTACCAAATGGAAAGTCATTTTTGCGGTTTGACCCACTAATTCCTTGATACGTTCGGGATTATCAACACCCGGTAATTGAATCAAGATATACTTACCACCCTGACTTTGAATGGATGGTTCCTTGGTACCAAGAGCATCTATACGGCGACGAACAATTTCAATACTACGCGCCAACGCATCTTGAATCATATCCTGGCGTTGTTTTTCGGAATATGTTAACGTCAAGGTCTTGCCCGAAGACGAAATTTCAACTGTGTTCCCAAGCAAATTTTTTAAACGACCCTTTGCCTTGGAAACTTCATCACCTTCACGAACAACAAGGGAAACACTTCCATCATGGTTCACAAGATTAGAAAATCTGATAACCCCCTTGTTACGATCAATCATTGCACTGCGAACTTCTTCATAAAGTTGGGCATTCTTTTCACGCAACATTGTGTCCGTATCAACTTCTAATAACAATTGCGCACCGCCTTTTAAATCCAAACCCAATGAAATTGGATGCATCCAAGACGGCAAATAACGTGTTGTCTTAGGAAACATTGTCGGCACAGCCAACAACACGCCGAACAGCGCTACAAAAACAATCGCTAGTTTTTTTAACATACTTATACCCTTTTATTTTTCAACACTGGCGACAGCATTTTTACTAACTTCAATGACGACGCCCTTTGCTATTTCCATATCTAAAGTTTTTTCGTTGATTTTTTTGACCTTGCCATAAATACCAGCCGCTAAAATACGATCCCCCACTTTCATTTCATCTATCATTTTTTGGTATTCGGCCATACGCTTTTTATTTGGGCGTATCATTAAAAAGTAAATAATTGCAAAAGCCACCAAACAATAAACCAACAAACCACTCACACTACCTTGTTGTTGTGCCTGTACCGCATTTGTAGCCACATCTGTTGCCGCTGGTGCTTGACTTACTATGGTATCAACTTGACTCATAATATTTCTCCTTTTTATATATTCACGGTCAAAGAATAGAAAAAAAAGCCGAAAAAGTAAAGCACAAATGCTTGTGCTTTAAATTCTTTCAAACCAACCGTCAATTTGTGTAATGGGAATAAATTTGTAAACAGGTCTGCCATGATTACATTCACCACCACGCTCGGTTTTTTCGATGTCACGCAACAAAGCATCCATTTGCTCAAAATTCAATTTTTGCCCCGCACGAACCGAATGATGACATGCATAATTAGCCAATTTTAAGTGAAGTTTTTCCTTTAATTGCGACGAATGTCCATACTCACGAACCTCATCCGCTATGTCGTGCAACACAGCCGTCCAATCCATATCCCAATCAGCTGGCTTTTCAAAAATAGCGACGGCATCATCACCGAAAGTATCAACGACCAACCCAGATTCCTTAAAATCATCAACAATGGTTAAAATTGCCACAACATCTTCTTCGCGTAAATGCACAACAATCGGTGTTAAAAGTGGCTGACTTTTGATGGTATGGGTCCGTAAATGCTCGTAAGTTATACGTTCGTGCGCAGCATGTTGATCAACGACAACTAAATTATCCCCTGTTGTTGCTAAAATATATTTGTTTGCAATTTGACCTATGACCCGTCCCAAAGGTTTAGTTTCAAATAAATTTTCATTATTTTCGTTTTTTGTTTCATCCGTGGCGCAAATATGTGCACTTGGATTTGAAACCGTATCAACAAAAGATAAACCTATGCTCTTTTCGGGCATACAAACACGAAATTCATACTGGTGTCCACCATTATCCTTATTGATATTTACTTGCCCTATATCACTTTTGTTTGTATATGGCGCCGTATCGTTTTCACTTTGATTTAAAGTTTGCGCCAATGTATCACGCAATGATTTTATTATAAAGGATCTAACATGCGTAGGTTCAAGAAAGTGGACCTCGCTTTTAGTTGGGGATACATTTACATCAACATTAGAAGCGGGCAATGTTAAATACAACACACAAAGGGGAAACTCTCGCGCATGCATAACATCCATATAAGCCGCACGTAAAGCACCAACAAGTAATTTATCCTTAACAGGACGACCATTTACAAATAAAAATTGATCAACCGATGAAACCCGTCGTAAAGTTGGGTCGGAAATATAACCATACAATTCCATACCGCTAAGCGAATTTGATTTACAATTTACTTCGCGCATACGACCATTAACATCCACACCCATAACGGATGTTATTCTTTCCAACAAAGGTTGATTTTTTGGAAACCGCCATTTGTTATTTAATGTAAAGCCAACATCCGTTCGCGCCATGGCCAGTCGCTTAACAACATCTAATACCGCCATGGTTTCCACACGATCAGAACGAAGAAACTTTAACCGTGCAGGCGTTTTTGCAAACAAATTAGCAACACGAATACGAGTTCCTGTTTGCCAATCAGACGGAGCAATATCACTATTATTACAATCCATCCGCCAACCATTAGAATCCTTACCGTTACATGTATCAATCGTCATATCGGAAACAGACGCAATGGATGGTAAGGCCTCGCCACGAAAGCCCATATATTTTATGTTCATCAAATCATCATTGGGTAATTTTGATGTAGCGTGCCTTTGAATACAATTTGCCAAATCTTCACGCGACATACCACAGCCGTTATCCACTATATTTATAAGTGTACGACCCCCATCCACAACATCTATGATTATTTGATCTGCCCCCGCATCAAGCGCATTTTCAACCAATTCTTTGACAACGCTTGCACCAGATTCCACCACTTCGCCGGCGGCGATTTGGTTTATTAAGTAGTCTGGCAACAATCTAACGGACACGATTTTCCTATTTTTTGAATTTTACTTCCAAAATTTCATATTCTTTTTCACCGCTTGGCAGTCGGACGATACAAGTATCACCAACACAACGACCTATTAACGCACGCCCGACCGGTGATGTACAAGAAATAACCTGTTTCCCATCAGATTCAACATCCGATAAAATACGACATTGCATACGGTTGCCATCTTCGTCTTCACATACAACATGTGCACCAAAAATGACCTTGTCCCCAGATAAACTTTCAACATCTATGACCACCGCATTTTTAATGAAATTTTCAAGATATTGGATACGTTTATCTATTTGACGTTGTTTTTCACGTGCGGCACTGTAATCAGCGTTTTCCGACAAATCACCTAAAGAACGGGCCCATTGAACAACCTTTAATATTTCGGGACGATCTACTTCTTGGAGTTGCTTCAATTCCTTGACTAAGGAATCAAAACCTTCTTTAGAAATCGGTTTCTTTTCATCCATTTTATATTTTCCTATTTTTTACCTGCTTATTATAAGCGTTCATTTTAATTTTGCAATTATCATTTAAACAAGTTATACTTTTCCAGATAGTTTTGATAAATTAGATAAAACGATGATGAAAAGCAAGATATTATTTAGATTTCTGTTTCGACGCTTTTTTTCTGGCGTGGCGTTGGTTTTACTGGTTGTCTGCGGCATAATATTTGCGGTCACGTTCGTGGAAAGATTACCAAGCAATCCCGATGCACTTGCAACCTTAACCGACACTTGGTGTCGCTTAATTGAATACATCCCGCTATTTTTACCACTGGCGGTGTTTATGGGAACCCTTGTCGCTTCATACAATCTTACCCGTTCCAGCGAAAGTGTCATCATATCGGGTGCGGGACTATCACCATATCAAATGTCACGCCCATTCCTTATTGGGGCATTCCTTATTGGGGCATTTGCAACAATGGTTCTAAACCCATATGCTGTGACATTGACATCTAAAAATATAACCGAAGAACACCTTAAATTGGTAGATGATAAAATCTGGTTACGTGAAGCATCTGATATGGGGTATATCACAATGGTCGCAGAATCTATGAAAAAAAACAATCAAGACCTTGTATTCAAAAATGCGGAACTTTTTGTTCAAGATTCTGAATTTCATTTGACCGAACGCGTGACGACCAAGGAAATAACCCTAAGCGACGACGGTTTTTGTTCCAACCGTGCGGAAATATTTAATGTTTCTGGCAAGAAAAAAACAGATGCTTGGAAAATAAAAACCCTTATCACACCACAAACGGTTTTAGACCGCTATTTACAACCAAACCAAATATCATTTTGGAAATTACCGTCTTTTATAACAAAAATGACAAAAATTGGCGCCCCAGTTCGTGGACACTTGATTCAACTTTGGACCCTGCTCTTTTTACCCTTGACCATGATAGCGATGGCAACACTTGGCATCGCGTTTTCACAAACAAAGCAACGTAGAAACTATTCATTTGGTTTAAAATTTGGGATTGGAATTTTAACGTGCTTTGTATTGTATTTCCTTACTAATTTATTCAGTTCATTGGGTGCAAGTGGCGCTTTGCCATCGTTGCTTGCTATTATTGCACCGCCGTTAATTATTATTGCGGCATCTGGCGTATTTATAGCAACTTTTGATAGTATTTAACCCAAAGGTGAAAAAATGCCGTTACGTAAAAAGAATGCCACAAAGAAAAAAATATTCATATTCACTTTGGTACTTGTATTTATCATTTTGATGATTATATATTTTCCACCAATTCAAAATGTGAACGAAATCGTGTTATATCCAAAATGAACTATATAGAAATATTTTTAGAAGCACTTTCCGCAGAAAAAGGCCTTAGTAAAAATACATTGGCGGGTTATGCGAACGATTTAAACGTGGCAAATGACGTTATTTGTGGTGGGCTTTTATCGGCCACAACATCAGATTTACAGAATTATTTAAATAGTTTGAAAGAAAAACCGAATTCTGTTGCCCGTAAAGCCAGCGCATTACGCGGTTTTTATAAATTTTTAATGCTTGAAAAAATCATAACTAAAAACCCAAGTACCAATTTGGAATTACCCAAAAAGACAAAAACATTGCCAAAACTTTTATCCACCGAAGATATAGAAGCACTTATTTCATCGGCTGATGATATAAAAACTTCGGTTAGATTGCGCGCAATGATAGAATTACTTTATGCATCGGGTCTACGTGTTTCGGAACTTTGCGAATTACCAGTAACAGCAATACTTGGAAACAAACTTTTAATTCATGGCAAGGGCGCCAAAGAACGTATCGTCCCAATGCATGATGCGGCAATTCATGCATTAAACAAATGGCTTGAAATACGTGGCGATATTGATTCTAAATATGTGTTCCCTTCAAAGAGCCAAAGCGGTCATATTACCAGAGATGGTTTTTTCAAACTTTTGAAAAAATGCGCCGTATTGGCTGGGATAAATCCAGATGGGGTTAGCCCGCACGTATTACGTCATTCATTTGCATCACACCTATTGGCACATGGTGCAAATTTACGTGCAATACAAACAATGTTGGGACACGAAGATATTTCTACGACCCAAATATACACACACGTTTTGCCAGAAAAATTGCAAAAGGTTGTCCAAGAACATCACCCTCTTTCAAAAAACAAGGTAGATAAAAAATGATTAAAAAATGTGACCATCCTGGTTGTACCAAGGCGGGAGTATGCCGTGCACCAAAAACACGTGAATTAAAAGAATACTGGATGTTCTGTCGTGAACATGCTGCTGAATACAACGCAAAATGGAATTACTATTCAAACATGACCCCCGAAGAAATAGAACAAGATTGGGAACGCGAAACATTTGGCAAAGAACCAACAAATAACACAAAACAAGATCAAGCCGATTATTTAAAGTTCCTAAACGATTTCATCACGGGTAAAAGCACTTTTGATAAACCAACAAAAAATAAAACCGTACCGTCTGCAACCGTTAAAGCTTTCGAGACACTTGAATTACCAATAAATGCGACATGGAAAGAAGTCGGAGCCAAGTACCGTGAATTAGCAAAAAAGCACCACCCCGACAGTGCTAAGTCCAGCGATAATTCCGGTGAAAAATTTACAAAAATTTCAGATGCTTACCAGACATTAAAAAAGCATTTTGGTAAATAATTATTTTTTATGGCGGATTATTTTTACTTGTGCTATGCTGACCGAAACAAAAAGGAAAGAAAATTATGTATGATATAATTATACTTGGGTCTGGTCCCGCTGGTTTAACAGCCGCACTTTATTGTGCCCGCGCTAATAAGAACACCCTTGTACTTGGTGGTGATGTACTTGGCGGGCAAACATCAAGCATCGCGAAACTTGAAAATTATCCGGGGTGGCAAGGTAGCGGTTTTGAATTGATTGAATTCGTAAAAAAACAAGCGGAATCATTCGGCGCAAAAATAAAAATGGCGACTGCAAATCACATTGAACAAACCGCTTCTAAAACGTTTGTTATAACGGATACCAGCGGTCAAAAATACGAAACGAAAGGTTTAATTTTGGCGACTGGCGCGTCCCCAAGAAAACTTGAAATCGAAGGTGCACGTGAGTTCTTTGGGCGCGGTGTATCGTATTGCGCAACATGCGATGGATTTTTCTATACGGACAAAACCGTATTAGTTATAGGTGGCGGGAATACCGCATTAAATGATGCTCTGTATTTAGCAGACATTGCTAAACAAGTGAAAATTATCTATCGCAAATCAGCATTCACCAGGGCCGAAGCAATTTTGCGTGACCGTGTTGCAGAAAGAAAAAACATAGAATGTTTATTCAATACAGATTTGAAAAAAATATCTGCGAAACCAGATTCCGAGACAGGCGAATTAATCGCAACAACACTTGATGATAAAGAAATTGTTTGCGATGGAATTTTTGTCGCAATTGGTCATGAAGCAAACACAGATTATTTGACCGAAGATATTTCTCGTGATGAACTTGGACGTTTGGCACCAAATATGTTGCCAACAGGAATGTTTGTTGCGGGGGATGTCCATTCCGGTATAAAAATGCAAATTGCCACCGCAGTTGGCACGGGGTGTACGGCGGCAATGGATGCAATCGCATATCTTAATGCAAATACACAACAACAATAAGGGGCTAAACAATGTTGGATATAAAATTTATTCGTGAAAATCCGCAAGTTGTTAAAAATGCATGTGAAGTCAAAGGTTTTCCAGATTACACGGATAAAATTCTTGAACTTGATGTACGTATCCGTGAATTAAAAACCATAACACAAACAAAAACCGCGGAAAAAAATAAAATAACACGTGAAATCCCAACTTCTGCTGACAAAGCACCCTTGATTGCACGTTCAAAAGAAATAAGTGCAGAAATCGCCGCAGAAATGGAAGAATTAGCTACAAAAGAAGCAGAATTTAACGATTTAATGCATCGTGTTCCACAAATTCCTGATGTATCTGCGCCAATTGGTCCAGATGAAAATTCTAATATTGAAGTTCGTCGTGTTGGGACACCACGCAATTTTGACTTTACCCCACGTCCACAATGGGAATTATTGGATATGAATGAATGGTGGATGCCTGAAAAAATAGGAAACATTTGTGGTGCACGTACTTATTGTTTGGTGGGTGAATTGGCAGAATTAGAATTAGCAGTAGAAACTTATGTTATAAAAAAATTGATTTCAAAAGGTTTCACTTATATTGAATGTCCATCTGTCACGAAACCACAAACTATATTTAACGCGGGACATTTTATGGGGTCCGATTTATCGGTAATGAACGACGATGTATTTATGCTAACTGATACAGACAGATGTTTGGCAGGTACAGCAGAAATTATTTTAAATTCGTTACATGCGGATGAAATTTTACCCGAAAATAAATTACCAATTAAATATGCTGGGTTCTCACCGTGTTTTCGCAAAGAGGCCGGTGCTGCTGGACGTGACACCCGTGGACTGTACCGTTTTCACCAATTCAACAAAGTTGAACAATACATCTATTGTCACCCAGAAGAAAGCGATAAAATGCACGAATTGTTATTAAATAATCTTTGCGAAATAATGGAAGATTTTGAATTACCGTATCGTGTAATTGCAAATTCAACTGGTGATATGGGATTTAACAAAGTAAAAATGAATGATGTTGAAGCGTGGTTCCCAAGCGAAAACTCTTATCGCGAATTGGGTTCTTGTTCATCCATTGGTCAATTCCAAGCACGCCGAACAAATACCCGCTATCGCGAAAATGCCACAAATGAAGTTAAGTTTGTTGCAACTTTAAATAATACGGGTATTGCGGTTCCACGTGCATTGGTCCCAATTATTGAAAACCACCAAAACGCGGACGGTTCTGTAAATATTCCGAAAGCATTACAACCTCTTATGGGTGGTAGAACTAAAATTGGTGGAAAACATTAATAAAAAATGTCCCAAACGGGACATTTTTATTGTTTTATATTTTGTTGTTGTCGTAAAGACATTTGCAACGTACCTTGGCAAACTATAAATTCAAGTGTTTCATTAAGTACAGTATGCACTTGTTCACGCAAATATTTAATTTCCGCCACTATTCTGGGCTTCAATTCCTTGGCATTCGGCAAGGAGTCAGCTTTATACCATTCATAAAACCAAGTATATGACAACAACGCATGAACAAAAACCGCTAAATTAGTATTGAATAAACAAGGCGCGACCTGACAAAAAATATCACCAGCTGGATCCGTTACCTTTTCTATGGCCTTGTCAAAGTCAATTTTATTTTCATTGGCATAATCTTTGACACGATTCATCCAATCATTCGTGACCTTTTCAGAAAAGAATTTTGACGGTTCATTCAATACATTTCGCAGAAAAGCGAATGAAGCGGACGCATTGGCAACTTTGACCTTATCCATCCCACGCGCACCAATTTCAAGATAAACGTTCAATAATTCGCACAATTCTTCCATAAGAACACGACGATTATTTTCGTATTCTTTATCTAAATCTGCGCTATTCAACGCCTTATCATTTCGCTTTTCTGCCATAATATCCACCTTTAATGAAATTATTTTACATGCGAAGCAAAAACCCAAGATGGAATAATCGCACGCCCCAATCTTGTTCCAGCGATGCCAGCCGCCAAACGACTGTGTGTCAAAGCCATAACTTTAACATCGGCTGCAGCATCCGCCAATCTTTCTTCGTCATAAGCCGAAACACAATTTTTGGTTTTCAATTCTTTATACATTTTTGCCATTTCAAAGAATCTTTCCGCAAGCCCCTTGATATCCGACAATTCTAACAATTCTTTCCAAGTGTACCAAGTAGCATCTTTCCAAAAGCAATCCAATTTGGATTTTTCAACCAAAGATTTTTGCATTGCTACCATGTGTTCGTATTTTTCTTTTGACATTGTGTGTGCTTCCCTTGCGATTTTACCCTTGTAATAATCGCAGATAACTTTTACAACATCTTCAATATATTTTTCATAATCAATGGGTTTTGTAAATTTATTCATTTGTGACTCCTTTTGTTTTTCACACTAAAAATATAATACAAAAAAAATAATAGTCAAGTATTTTTCGTAAAAAATAATATTTTTAATGATAACTTGTTGAAAAATCAAAATTATAGTATAATCTATGGTCAAAAAAGGTTTATTATATGAAGATTAGAAACATCGCGATTATCGCACACGTTGACCACGGAAAAACCACCCTGGTGGATAATATGTTAAAACAAGCCGGAACTTTCCGCGAAAATGAACGCGTGGACGACCGTGTCATGGACAGTGGCGATATTGAACGCGAACGTGGTATTACAATTTCCGCGAAACCAACTTCGGTATTATGGAAAGATTATAAAATCAATATCGTTGATACACCGGGACACGCCGATTTTGGTGGCGAAGTAGAACGTATTTTGTCAATGGTTGACGGTGTTGTGCTTTTGGTGGACAGTGCCGAAGGCCCACTTCCCCAAACAAAATTCGTATTGTCTAAAGCATTGAAATTGGGGTTACGTCCAATTGTTTGCATCAATAAGGTTGACCGCAATGATGCTAGACCCGAAGAAGTTTTATCCGAAACATTTGATTTATTTGATAAATTGGACGCCACCGACGCACAATTGGATTTTCCTTATTTATATGCGGTTGGCCGTGATGGTTGGGCAGTTCGTGATTTAAATGACGAACACAAGGATTTAACCCCATTGTTCCAACTTATTGTTGATCATGTCCCGGCCCCAGATTGTAATGGCGAACGTTGTCAATTAGATGCACCTTTCACTATGTTGGCAACAACATTGGAATCGGACCCATATGTCGGTCGAATCCTTACGGGGAAAATTGAATCGGGAACTGTACGGGTTGGTCAATCCGTTAAAGCAATCAACATGAAGGGCGAATTCATTGAAAATGCTAAAATTACAAAAATCATTGAACATCGTGGCATTGAAAAGATTTCCCGTGAAAGTGCTAGCGCAGGCGATATCGTTGTTATCGCTGGATTTTCCAAGGCAACCGTGGCGGATACGTTGTGCGACCCATCGGTCAACACACCAATTCCAGCTATGCCAATTGACCCACCTACCCTTACTATGACATTTTTTGTGAACACATCACCTTTGGCTGGTCAAAGCGGTAAAAAATTGACATCGCGCATGATTGGTGACCGCTTGTTCAAAGAAGCAGAAACAAACATTGCACTTCGTGTTACCCAAAGTGAAAATAAAGAGTCATTTGAGGTTTCTGGTCGTGGCGAATTGCAGTTGGGCATTTTAATTGAAACAATGCGCCGCGAAGGTTTTGAACTTAGCGTAAGCCGTCCACGCGTTGTTATGAAAACGGGTCCAAATGGTGAACAACTTGAACCAATTGAAGAAGTCGTGGTTGACGTTGACGATGAATTTAGTGGTGTTGTCATTGAAAAAATGACAAAACGTAAAGCCACCATTACCGAAATGAAAGCATCGGGCGGTGGTAAAACAAGAATTGTGTTTTCTGCGCCTTCGCGCGGCTTGATTGGCTATCTTTCCGAATTCAGAACCGACACACGCGGAACTGGTATTATGAACCGTATGTTTTCTGAATATGGTCCTTATCGTGGCCCAATTGTTCAATACCGTCCGGGGGTTTTGGTTTCCATGGAAAAAGGTGTTACCGCGACATACGCATTACACAATTTGGAACCCCGCGGTGTATTATTCGTAGGTCCCCAGACCGAGGTTTATTCCGGAATGATTGTCGGTGAACACAGCAAAGAAAACGATTTAGAGGTCAACCCAATTAAAGGTAAGGAATTAACTAATGTCCGCAGTGTGACCGCCGATGAAAAATTGTTTCTTGCCCCACCGCGCAAAATGTCATTGGAAGAAGCATTATCTTATATCCAAGATGACGAACTTGTGGAAGTGACCCCAGCAACAATTCGTTTACGTAAAAAAGAGCTGGATAGCGGTAAACGAAAAAAGTTGGCCCGTGGCAAGGAAGAAATATAAAAAACGCCCGTTTGGGCGTTTTTTATATTTTTAATTTCTTGGATAACCATCTGCGCCAAGCACCGCGTCTTTCGCGACCAGGTACAAACCATGCAGAAATGTGAACCAATCTTTCTTTGTAAAAAGACGACCTTACACCACCACGATTTTTATTATAATTATCTATATCGGCAATATATTCATCCCAAGTTTTTTTATCTATGACTAATGAATTTTTATCGTATTTAAACTCATTGTCATCAAAAAACTTTCGCATATATTTTGTAAGCCCGATAATTTGTGGCGCATTAGTAAAGTGTGTAGTCGTATATTTTTCCACCGAACCAGATATAAATACACTATTCAATCCCTTGGTCAAATTTACCAAATGCTGACACGCTGCATTATCATTATGTTTTTTATTTCTGCGAATTTGAATAACCGTTCCCCCAGGTTTCATAAATAGTGCCAAATGCAACGCAGTCCCAGCGCACCCTGCTAAAACTTTGCAATTATTAACAAGTGCAATTTGTTTTTCCAACGGCAATGTTTCAGGATAAATTATTTTGAAACCATTTTTTTCAAAAATACCGGAGATATATTTTTCCCCATGAGTACGACGATTTTTCATGGCATCACGTGAAACATATATTTTTTCGTACACCTCGTCTTTTTGCAATTCTGGGACTTGCTTCGCCATAAAATCAAAAGTGTCCCCAAATTCCTTAGACGAATAAAGCGGAATATTAAATGCTTGATCCGGAATATAGACATTTCTAAAACGCGTTGTTTTATTCAATATAATTATACGATTGCGTGGTACACCAACCAATTTTAATAAATTAAACATATAGTTTGGTACCGGATCTATATCTTGATTGTTAATCAGAACATACCATAAATTTTGATATTTTTTATCCAATAAAGCCCATGCACGGTTCATGTGTTCCAACAAAAAATGTCCAAACGCAGGGTACACATTTCCAAGAAAAACAACATCTTTATCCTCGTAAGGGACATTTTTATGGTCAAACTTTGGGACGAACTGTCCATTATTACGTCTAACTTGGCGACAAGATTTTACAAACTTAAAGTTATTATCAAACACCCCGAACCCGTGTATTTGCTCGTTAACAATAATTCCCCGTTCAACATGTTGCACGGCAACTTTACGCATATACTGACGAAAAGAATCCACAGCAAAATAACGTTTATATCCAAAATCAGAGTATATTTTCAAAGACATTTTGTTTTCCTTGTAAAAAAACCAAAAACGTGCTTATATTATATGTAAGGATGTCTGTTATGTCTAGGAAAAAACGACTGTTTTTGTTTGCTGGATACGATAAAGACGGTATTATTGATGATACCTTGGTTTATTATGTAAAACACGTTTCTACATTTGGCGATGTCGTTTTAGTTATGGATTCCGACTGCGATAACAAGCAAATCACAAAAATAAAAAAATATTGCACTTTTGTTTCCGCCAAGCGCCACGGCGAATATGACTTTGGTTCCTATAAACGCGCATATATGTGGGCAAAAGAAAATCTTGATATAAAAGAATACGATTTTGTTTATATGATAAATGATTCCGTTTACGGTCCATTTTTTGATATAGAAAAATATTTAAATGAAATGGAAAGTGACAAAAAATACGGCGCTTTTGGTATGGTTGATAAAATCGGTGGACGTGCACCACACATACAATCATGGTTTGTTGGTATGCGCCCCGTAGTATTTATGTCAAAATGGTTTGATGAATTTATAAAATCTGTTTGTCATCAAGAAAGTAAAGGACTTGTTGCTATCCTTTACGAAACTGGTTTTTCTCAACTTTTAAAAGAACATAACATAGAATATTATTGTCTTTATCACGTATTTAATCGTGGGGTTTATAAAAAGATAAAATCACTTTATACGCGTGGCATGCCGTTTATGAAAAAAGTTGCTTTTACTGCAAACGATGGCGCATTAGGACACCAAGTAAAATATGTTTTAACCTGCATCCCAAGCGACTTATCAACTGCGATTATTGCAAATGCGAAACGTGCATACGGTGCAGAATATGTGGCAAAGGTATTAAACCATAATTTTTTAGCAACTTGTTTAATCGCCTTAAAGCACGCAACAAAAAAAATTATATCTGGGGAAATATGATGAAAACAAAAAAAATTGCCGCGATAACAATGGCGCGCAACGATACTTTTTTTCTTGAACGCTGGATACAATATTACGGCGCCGAAATTGGCATGAAAAACCTTTACATTATACTTGATGGAATCGATCAAACCCCACCCAAAAACACCGAGAATGCAAACTTTATAATTTTACCACATACGGAAATGTCGCGTGCCAAAGGTGATAAATACAGAATCAAAAAACTTTCAGATTTAGCCCAAGAATTATTCAAGACATATGAATTAGTAATTGGTTGCGACAGTGACGAATTTTTGGTTGTTGATCCCAACACAAATAAAACACTTGCCCAATACTTATCGGAATTGAAAATAAAAACGTCCGTATCTGGACTTGGTTTGGACATTGGCCAAAATACCAATTGTGAAACGCAACTTGATGTGACAAAACCACTGCTTGAGCAACGTAAATATGCGCTATTATCCACACGATATACAAAACCAGTTGTTCTGGCAAAACCCGTCCAATGGGGTAGCGGGTTTCACAGTGTAAAAAAACATACTTTCCACATAGATAAGAATTTATACCTTTTACATTTTGGTGCGGTCGATATGGAAATGTTAAAAGACAAAGCCAAACGACGTGGACCAGATTGGGAAAATCATTTAAATCGTCGTGGTAATGGAACCATTAATGCGGTAAGCACGAAACGCACCCACAGCGAAACATACATAGTCATTGCGCGAATTATGCAACGCATATTCCGTCCAATATATGCAATGGACAAACCTGGGATGCTTGGAATTAAATGGGTTGTAAAAATACCTTTAAGATTTAAAAGGACAAGAATATAAAATGCCAAAAGTATCTGTGATTGTTCCCATATTCAATGTAGCGCCCTATTTGGACGATTGTCTTAAATCACTCGTTACACAAACATTGACCGATATTGAAATTATCTGTATAGATGATTGTAGTACGGACAATAGTTATGAAATTCTTGAAAAATATGCCACAAAGGATGCACGCATAAAACTGTTACAAACCCCGAAAAATTCCGGTCAATCTGTCGCACGCAACATGGCACTTGACAAAGCAAAAGCCGATTATATCATGTTTTGTGATAGCGATGATTGGTACGAACCCACCATGTGCCAAGATATGCTTGATTTAATCATTAAAAATAACGCAGACCTTGGTATATGCAGTGTAAATGTGATATATGAGGCAAACGCTAATTTAAAAAATAGCGACAAAAAATTACAATTACCAGACGGTGTTTTTGACCCACAAAGTCCGTTAATATTACATGCACATAACGGGATGCCTTTGCGAATAATGCGTCATAACATCATCAAGAAACATGATATTAAATTTCCAAAAGGATTAACATACGAAGATATTTATTTCAGCAACGTGTATAATTTATTCGTAAAAAAAGTCGCGACAACATCTAAAAAATTATATAACTATCGTCGCCGCACTAATTCAACAGTTAATAAAACTTACACTGGGAAATCAAAAAACTCTCTGGATTATGCATTTATTGCCATTCAATATTTTAAATACTTAAAAAAGCATGCTTTATACGAACGTGAATACAACAAGTTTTGGACTGATGTCTTCATTAGTTGTGCACAAAATGCGCTTATGTTTACAAAAGATAAAAAATATTCGTATGGGTTAGATGAAATTTTTAACAATTTTATCAAAAAAAACTATGTATTCGGAACAACCACATCGCATACAGATTATATAATGTCATTGATACTTGATGGCACCTTTATGCGTCGTAAAAGATACTTATTTGGTGTTATTCAAACATATCATGAAACAAACAAAACAGAATGGTGTATATGGAAAATATGCGTATTTAAAATTAAACATACCCATTGCCAAACACGATATTACTTATTCGGAATTTGTGTCTATAAAAAGGATAAGGAATGAAAATAGACATCGTTTATTTATGGGTTGATGATACCGATAAAAAATGGAAAGCAGAAAAGGACAAGTGGCTCAAAAAAACTATTGGTAAAATCCAAATGGGGCGCGATTCTGTATCTGCCGAACGTTTCCGTGATAATAATGAATTAATGTATTCATTGCGCAGTGTTGCCGAATGTGCACCATGGGTAAATCATATTTATATTGTCACAGGATTTAACCAAATTCCTAAATGGTTAAACATAAAAAACAAAAAAGTGACCATTGTCCCACATGAGGCCATTATGCCAAGTGATGCATTGCCCACATTTAACTCTGTGGCTATCGAAATGTGTTTATCTAATATTCCGAATCTTAGCGAACATTTCTTGCTTATGAACGACGATATGTTTTTTAATAAAAAAATAAATCCATCTTACTTTTATGATGTTAGGGGACGCGCAAAATATCGATATAGTTCTTTTCCCCAACTTACAACAGACGAATTGAAAAACGCCACGGCTTATACCCAAACAATATACGCCGCCCAAAGCGCAATATCCAAATTATTTAACCGAAATTTTTTTAAATATGCACCAAGTCATGGCATTGACCCATATTTAAAATCTTCTATTAAACAATGCTTGAACGAGCCGACTTTATGCGAAAAATTTCAAACCCAAATCCACAATAAATTTCGTACTTGTGACGAATTTCAACGTATGATATTTAACCTTTATGATTTGGCCAAAGGTCGCGCCGTATTCAAACATGCGCGGGCGCATAAATATACCCGACATAAAATTTTGAATTTTATTTATAACACATTGCACTTCATCGGAATTCGTAATTCTAATGTGGTATGCCCAAATGTTATTGTTGGTGCCGATGCAATTTCCAAAGCGCCAACATTTTGTATAAACGATGCACCAAATAATACACCAGAAATACTGGGAAAAAATCGTGAATTTTTGGAACGGCGTTTTCCAAACAAAAGTGATTTTGAAAAATAAAAAAATGCGGTATAAAACCGCATTTTTATTTTCCAATAAACGCATAAATTTTTTCACGCAATTCATACCATTCATTGGGCACATTATCGAAAACACCAATATCACGCAAATCGCATAATAACCGACGCGCATCCGCTAATTCAGCGTTTGTTTTTAAATAACGCACTTTGCGAAAAGCCCAATTTATAAAATACCACAAAAACTTTTCACTCCACATCTTCATTTGATAAGCACTGGCATCGTTTTTATAACGTTCGTACGCATCTTTTATTCCAGCACACAACGATTGCATTATTCGTAATTGCTTTGCCGACAAAACAATTCCGCCAAAATTTGGAATATAATAATAAAGCGGTAAATTAACAACAGTGACACGCGGATTCTTTAACATAACAGCAGACCACCAAGGAAAATCCTCAAACAATATACCCTTGATAAATGGAATATCAGCAATTAAATCGCGACGATATAAATTTTTCCAAACCTGACAATGTTTAATCAGCCACCGACGATTCTTATTTATGGCATTATGGGCACGTTCCGTAGCATATTCAAAAACATCATCTGTATTTTTGGTCTTTATTTTATTCAAATCGTATTTTTTACTCATCCCCCAAGGAACGACTTTATCCGTATCAAACCCAAGTTTATGTAAAACCATCAACCGCGGTCTATATATACGATCATAAGAAAAAGACACCAAATCACTTTTATCCCGTTGTGCAAAATAATACGCAATTTCCATAGTTTGCGGATGAATAAAATCATCACTATCCAGATACATTATGTATAAACCTTTGGCATGCTTGAACCCCACATTGCGCGCATCTGACAATCCGCCATTTTCCTTGTGAACAACCACAAATCTTTTATCTTTTTCAGCATATTCTTCGGCAATTTTACCAGAGTTATCGGGGCTTCCATCATCAACACAAATCGCCTGCCAGTCAGTAAAAGTTTGATTTAAAATACTATCCAAACACCGACGTAAGTATTTTTCAACGTTGTACATAGGGACAATTATTGATATTTTCGGTTTCATGTCCGTACCCCCATTTTACATTTTAGAAATTGCTTCTGCAAAAGTTCCTGGTAATATCGCATCCGCATAAGAACACTTCTGGAAAAACGCGTCTTTTGTTAATTTTTCGAATAACTTTTTATCATATTTTTCATGTTTGTATTTGTGCCATAACGCATGGGTTGAATCCTGGTCAACATGTGGCATTTCTGCAAAATATTTTTTAGCACGCGGATCATTTTCAACCAATGTTTTAAACAATAATTGGTGCATAAAATAATCAAAACTATGATTTTCGTGCATCCAATAATCTAAAATCATTGCACGCCAAGCCGCCAACAAATAAGCTCCTTTGCGCGCCCTTATAAAACAATTCTGCATATAAGAATATTTTTGTCCCACATTACCAACCATAAACACAAAGAAATCTAAATCCATAATCCAATCGGGAATCGGTGCAGTGACAAACGCTGTAGAATCAAGCCAAATACCACCATGTTCATAAAGTAATTCAACACGAACAATGTCTGCAAAATGTGCACGCCTTATTTTTCCAGCACGATATTTTTCGATTATTTCACGTGGCAATTTAACATATTGTTCAAAATTATCATCATCAAGAACAACTAATTCTTGTTTGCAATGTTTGCGAATACTACGAAAACAAGCTTGGACCAATGCTGGTGCCTTACTTTCGCCTTGTTGCCACATAGTAAATATTTTTTCGTTTTTATCGTTGTTAATAATCTTACTTTCCCGAACATTAGCAACCGCCGGTAAATAACGTTTAAAATAACGTACTGCAATTTTTGAAAACACGTCGCAACGCACTTCGCTGCGCAACGCACGTGGACGCCACACCCAATTCAAAATATGTGCTTTTACAACAATCTGGGTCAACGCCCATGCGCGTGATAGATTCATTTCTTTCCCTTTTATTATTCTTCAACAACACCAGTGTCCGCATCGTCATCAATCGGACCTGTTGTCATTTCTTCGGCGATACCTTTTGAACGTGCCATTATTTTATCAAGCAATTCTTGTTGCGCTTCTGGGTGGTCTTTTAACCATTGACGCGCATTCGCCTCACCTTGACCGATACGTTCATTATTATACGAATAAAAACTTCCTGCCTTATCAATAAATTCGTATTTCACACCCATATCAAGAATTTCACTTATTCTTGAAATACCTTCGCCATACATAATCTTGAAATCAACCGTACGGAACGGTGGCGCCACCTTGTTTTTAACAACCTTGACACGCGTTTCATTTCCGATGATATCTTCCTTGTCTTTTATTTGACCGGTACGACGAATATCAAGACGTACAGACGCATAAAACTTTAACGCATTACCACCAGATGTTGTTTCAGGATTACCAAACATAACACCTATTTTCATACGAATTTGATTTATGAAAATAAGCAATGTGTTACTACGAGAAACACTGCCCGCTAATTTCTTTAAAGATTGACTCATTAATCGTGCGGTTGTACCAACAAAACTGTCACCTATGTTACCTTCTAATTCAGCCTTGGGAACAAGGGCGGCAACCGAGTCAATAACCACAACATCCACAGCACCCGATTTTATAAGAGTATCCGCAATTTCCAACGCTTGTTCACCAGAATCAGGTTGAGAAATAATCAAGTTTGCGACATCAACCCCTAATTTTTTAGCATAACTTGGATCCAATGCATTTTCTGCATCAATATAAGCGCAAGTTCCGCCTTTTTTTTGTGCTTCGGCAACGGCATGTAATGCCAATGTTGTCTTACCTGAACTTTCTGGACCATATATTTCAACGATACGACCGCGAGGATATCCACCAATACCTAAAGCAATATCCAACCCCAAAGACCCGGAAGAAATTGCTTCTATGTTTTGTTGGGAACCATCACCCATTTTCATAATGGCTTCTTTGCCAAATTGTTTTTGAATTTGTGCCAAGGCAGATTCCAACGCTGGATTCTTGGCTGGTGTTGTTGCTACTTCTTTTTTTGCCATAAAAAACCCCTTTCTTAACAAGGGGAATCTTACATTTTTTTTACGTGTCACGCAATCACTTTTTAGCCATCAAAACAACTATTGAGATAACCCCTATCACAGCCGTAACACACCATACCGCCGCCGTGGTCCCAAGTGTTGCTATACACGCCGCACCCACAACGGGCGCTATGATATATGGGAAATTACAACTTGTTCTGAACACACCATAAAACTTTGATTGATCGGTCTTTTTTGCATTATCAAAAAACATCAAATCGTGGACAGGTTCCATAAACGCCCCCGGTATTTGCCACAACACAAATATAGCAAGTAACGGATATCCACTTGCAAATGTAGCCCACGCAGAAAGTACCGCGAATAATCCAAATCCCAAAATCAACCAAATTCTTTTACCAAAACGACGAACCAAACGTCCCATCACTTCGGACAAAATTAAATACGGAATAATCCCCAATGTTAAAACCCACCCAAGAACGTCTTTTGAAAAACCGTTTTCAACGACCATAATTGGAACATATAAGTAACGCATCGCACGCAACGAATAAAAACCAAAATTTACAATATACGCACGCAACATACCAGGCGTACGGAAAAACAATGCAGTATTACGCAATAAAGCCCTTATTGTTCGACGCGGATTAACTGGTTTTATTTGTTTATCCTCTTGACTAAGCCCCATGTATTTAAAATATACCCATGCAGCAAAGTAAATTATCGCCGCCATAAAAAATGCCGCCCTATTTCCAAAACGCGTCGCAATCGCAACTGCTATCATGGGTGCAAACAATGCACCAACATTTGTCCATAAATGGTACCGAGAATTCAATTTTGCCATTCCCGTATCCTTGGAAAAATCGGACATAAATAGCGGAATTAAAAGCGCCGTAAGCGTTATCGCAAAACCACTTGTATAATCCAACACAATAAATGTTCGGGGTAAAACAGAAAATCCCATCATCGTATAACAAGCAACCAATATAACCAGCGCAAGATAAAAAACGCGCACTTTAGATAAACGACGGAATATTTCATTTGCAAACAGCGCCACAATCATACAAAAAACAGAATAAATTGCGACGTAAACACCGACAAACGCACTGCTTTTGAATATTTCTAATATGACAAGTGAATATACAGCATTATAAATACCATCTGCAAATCCGGTAAACAAACCAAGATTTGCAAACGAATAGCCACTAACCGCACGACGCGAAAAAAGGTATTTATCTTTTGCCATTAAAACTCTCTCCTGATACCCGTCATTATACAATAATATCACAAAATCCATCAAATGGCAAAGAAACAAAAAACGCACCATTTGGTGCGTTTATAAATTATTTAGCTTCCGCTTTTTGTTGACGTTGTTCATAAAGAGCAGCGAAATCAACTTGTTGCATCGCAAACGGTGGGAACCCAGAATCAGCCGTCAAACGTGTAACCAACGCACGAACTGATGGGAACAACATAACCGGAACATCAATCAACAAAGTGCGTTTTTTTGCTTCTTCGTCTTTTTCTTCGGCCATTTGAACCAACCCAGAATATGTAGATTCTATCAAAAAGATAGATTTTCCACTTTCTTTCAATTTGGAATGAACTTTTGTAATAAGGTCAACCATATATAAATTGTTTTCCGCACCCTTTACTTGCAAATCGATATTGATTTCTAATTCGGCTTGGCCATTATCTTGTTTAAAGAATAATTCTGGCACATTTGGGCTTTCAAACGATATATCTTTTAAGAATTGAGAAATGATATTAAATTTTGCCATTACGATTGCTCCTTTTTTTATGACTCATTTTATGATAATATAGCATAGTAAAGAAATTTTACAAGTGGGGGGAATAAATAAAATGACAAAGATAAAATATGGGGCTTTTACAAAGGTTTTAGCGACACTTTCGTGTATTTTCGTGTTGTGTTCGTGCGATTTATCAACACCAACACACATTGGCGACGAATCGGTCGCACCAACATCCAATATGAAAAAAGTATCATACACACAGATACCTGGTTGGACCGAAGATGATGTTAGATATGCACTCCAAGCGTTCCGCAATTCATGTAAAGCAAATATTCAATATAAAGGAAGCGTTATTCCTGACCGCGCATTATTCCAAGAAAAATGCAGTATGTTACCAAGCGCAAGCGCCGATGTTGCGACCGTTCGTGCATGGTTTGAATCAAATTTTCAACCATATAAAATATACAACAATGACGGAACTTCCAAGGGAACCTATACTGGTTATTATTCCCCTGTGATCCCAGGATGCAAAACAAAAACAGCCGAATGTAATGAACCGCTTATGGGAATTCCGACAAATGGTCAAAACTTTAAAGGTGTCCCAAAGAAGCAAATTGTTGAAAAACAAATCGGTCGTGTTTTATATTGGGCAAACATTGTGGATGTCCAAAATATTCAAATCCAAGGCAGTGGCATGTTAAAACTACCTGATGGAAAATTGGTAAAATTAAACTTTGCCGCCGTCAATGATATGCCTTTTAAATCCATAGGTGAACAATTGCGTGACCGTGGCATAAAACCCGAAGGTGGATATTCTGCGGATGCTGTTTGGACACATCTTAAAAAGAACCCAAAATTAGCCAAGGAAGTTATTTATAACAACCCCCGTTATGTGTATTTCTATGAATCAGTACCACCAGATGTCATCGGGAAACTTGGTACACCATTGTCAAAAATTCGCAGTGTCGCAATGGATGATTCTATCTATACATTGGGATTACCTGTATACGTTGATACAAACTTGTCAAACGGGCAAAAATTTAGACGTCTTATGGTTGCCCAAGATACAGGTAGCGCAATACGTGGATGGATACGCGCCGACATATTCTTTGGCAAAGGCGACGAAGCATATAAATATGCCCACGGTCAACACGCACAAGGCGAAATGTATATTTTAATGCCGAAAGAATATAGTTATGTCAAACCAACAAAATAACAAATTCAAACAACGTGTCCAACACCCCCAAACACTTGCGGGGGTATTGGGCGGATTTTTAAAGATGTTTGGTATTCGTGCATCCGATTCCGATTTAGTTGCACGCTGGCCACAAATTATAGGACCAGAAATTTCGTCACTCGCACAAATTTGCGCAATAAAAAAAACACGCAACAATAAATATAATATCGTTCTACGACCACTAAACCCAGCGTACACATTGCAATTATCATATCAAACAGATGAAATAAAAGAAAAAATAAACAAATATTTTGGATATGATGCGGTTGAAAAAATAAGTTTCAGGAGATAAGGCAAAATGCGTGTTCTTGGTATAGATCCCGGTTTATTACATACAGGTTGGGCAATCGTTGAAAGCCACGGCAACGAACGTAAATATATTGCAAGCGGCGTAATCTTACCAAAGAAAAACTTGCCGTTATCACATCGTCTTTCTACTATTTTTGATGAAGTATCAAAAATTTGCGCCACATATAAACCAGATGTATGCAGCATAGAAATAATTTTTGTGAACGAAAATCCGAAAACAACGTTGTTATTAGGGCATGCACGTGCGGCAGCAATGGTCGCAATCGGGACACATAATATAGAAATTTTTGAATACGAACCAAACACAATAAAAAAAGCACTTACTGGCGGTGGACACGCAGCAAAAAGTGCCATAGATAGAATGGTTAGAATTTTGTTACCAACAGCAAACCCGAAAACACCAGATGAGGGTGATGCTATCGCTATCGCCCTTACCCACACAAATATGTCAAATTTTATAAAATAAAAAACCGGCAATACACCGGTTTTATTAACACTACCAACTTAATAATTATGCCGCAGCGGTAAACACCTTTTGAACGTCATCATTAGCATCCAAAGCATCAACCAATTTTTCAATTTTACCCCATGCTTCTTCGTCCAAATCCATCGGCATATTTGGAATCCAAGTCAATTCCGCATTTTCTGGTTCACCCAAAACATCATTCAGTTTCTTTTGAACCGTCATAAAATCATCAGGTTTGGTTGTAATAACAAAACCCTCGTCGGTTGATTCCAAATTATCGGCATCAACATCCATAACTATTTCCATCATTTCATCTTCGGTTTTACCAATAGAAGATGGATAGAAAATTTGACCAGCGCGCGTGAACATAAATACAACACTGCCCTCTTCACCCATGTTACCACCGTGTTTTGAAAAGATATTACGAACTTCGGGAACGGTGCGACGTGGGTTATCGGTCAACGCTTCTACGATGATAGGAACGGCACCTGGGCCATAACCTTCGTAACGAACCGCTACATAGTTTTCAGTATTAGAACCAGACGCCTTATCAATAGCGCGTTTAATATTATCATTTGGCATAGAATTTTTACGTGCTTGTAAAATCGCCAATCGCAACCGCGGATTATTATCAGGATTTTTATCACCCAATTTCGCCGCCATCGTTATTTCACGTGCAAGTTTTGTAAATAAACCGCTACGCGCAGCATCCGCAAGACCTTTCTTGTGCTGGATGTTATGCCATTTACTGTGTCCACTCATCGTTTGACCTTTTTATTAAATTAGGTTAAAATTACCCTAAAAGGATAACAAATGATTGGAAAATTGCAAGGCATAGTTGATTATATTGGTGATGGATTTGTAATTTTGATGGTATCGGGGGTTGGATACAAGGTCTATACACCGGAAATCTTGATTTCTAAATCAACAGTATCACTTTGGATTGAAACAGTTGTTCGCGAAGATTCCATCCGTTTATTCGGTTTTTCATCGCAAGCGGGGCAAGATTTATTCAATATGTTGACGGGTGTGTCTGGGGTTGGTCCCAAGGTAGCACTTGCGATTATGGGAACAATAAAAACCGATACTTTGTTAACAGCCATTGCAACGGGCGATGCAAAAACAATTTCGACCGCGCCGGGCGTCGGGAAAAAAATGGCGGAAAAAATCATAGTTGAATTAAAATCCAAGGTTGGTGGTACAACAATGTCATTTGATATGGGTGGAAATGGTGCCAGGGGCACACTGCCCGATTTATTGGCAGCATTGGAAAGTTTAGGATATCGCCGTATGGATATTGTTGACATGGCACAAAAATTGGTTTCACAGAACCCAGGTGCCGATGTCGCGAAACTGGTCCCAATGGCATTAAAAGAAATAAGCGGGAACAGGTAAAATGAATAACAACGATACAATCTTTGCGCTTTCATCGGGACACGGGAAATCTGGTGTTGCGGTTATACGCATTTCCGGTGACGAACTGGGCAAATTTGCAACCGAAATTATTGGTCGCACCCCTGCACCACGTCACGCATATTTTATAAATTTGTATGATGATGAAAACGAAATCATTGACCAGTGTGTTATTATATATTTCGCGGCACCACACAGTTTTACTGGCACCGATGTTATTGAAATTCATACACATGGTGCACCAGCGGTTATAAATAAAATTTTTGAATTTTTATCATCAAAAAATATGCGCATGGCGACCCCAGGTGAATTTTCAAGACGCGCATTTTACAATGGCAAAATGGATTTATCCGATGTTGATGGGCTTGCGGCATTATTAGATGCCGAAACCGATATTCAACGCAAATCCGCACTTCGTTCCATGATGGGTGGTGATGCAAAGACATACAATGCGTGGCGCGACGATATGATAAAAATTTCCGCGTATGCGGCGGCTATGCTAGATTACGCACCGGATGATTTACCGGCAAATATTTATGAAGTTGTTATTTCTAAAACACAAAACTTATACAATGCGATAACAACGGCGCTAAATCAATACGGTGTGGCGCGCGCAATTCGTGGTGGTGTAAATATTGCGTTGGTGGGCGAAACAAATGTTGGTAAATCATCGTTGTTTAATGCGATTCTTGGAACATCACGTGCGATTGTTTCGGATATTCCGGGAACCACACGCGATGTGGTTTCGGCTTCTTTGGATATGGGTGGATATCTTGTAAACATTGCTGATACGGCCGGTTTACGTGAAACAATTGACACGGTGGAACAAATAGGTATCACACGCACCCGTGAAGAAATAGAAAATTCTGATTTGATTTTGCATGTAATAACACCAAGCGATGCACCGATACAAATACACAAGAATGAAATTTTAATAGTCAACAAATGTGACATATCCCATGCATATAATATACCGAACGCAATTCATGTTTCCGCAAAAACAGGTGAAGGTATCAACAACCTTATAAGAATTATTACCGACAAAGTCCGTACAATTGCTGGGAATGGTGAATCACCACTTATGGTAAACGCACGCACATATGAATTATTACGCACGGCCCAAACCGAACTTTGGCACGCTATAAATGAATCCGCTGGTGATTACGATATATTGGCGGAACACGTACGTTACGCAGCGGACGCCATTGGGAAAATACTTGGGGCAATAAGCACAGCAGAAATTTTAGATGCTACATTTTCACAACTTTGCCTTGGAAAATAGGAAGTTAGTGATTAGCGGATAGGTTCAGCGACCGACATAGCATTCGTTTCCGTTGAAGCTTGAGAAACACCAGTTAACAAACAGTTTTGCTTTACATATGCGTCCGCCGCCCCCATACTTGTATGCGAGGCATCAATACATTCTTCAAGACGGGTATTATTATTTGCACATTTCCAACACAGTTGAAATTCGTGATTAGTATATTTAGCGCTAGCTTGATCCAATGATATGCACCCTGTACCTTCCTTGAACAATTGGGTATCCGGATGACATTTTATACATACGGTTCCTATATCACGACCGTCAGCTTTAACAGAATTATACATAGTTCCTTGGGATGTTGTCCGCGCACAATCGACACACGTATCAGAATCTTGACCATCAAAACCCTTGCCATCCGTACAATCTGGCAAACATTTGCCATGACGTAATATAAAACCCGCATTACAGTCGGTTGCCTCTGTACATTTCGGATCGCTTGTAACATCACCACAAATTGCATGTGTCTTTTTAGTATACGTACACGTTCCCCCATTAACTTGCAATGTTACACTTTCATCGTTTTCTTTTGACCTATTATCATATTGTTCTGCTGTAACTTCTTTAAAACTTCCTGACCTACTATTTGTACCACCACAACAGATAAAGTACCGAAGAGGACAGTCGCCACCCGTGCAGGATCCCCTGCTGAAAAAATCACCATGATTCCTTATATCATGCAATACAGCCTTTTTCCCAGGCTCTTTATTATTACAACTTTTTGTTTGATAACCGCAATAATACCAATCATCATTTTTATCCCCCCTATGATAACATGAACGTTCATTATTGGTATCAAACCTTGTGCTTCCAGCCATACATTCCGCAACAAAAAACACAGTGACAAAAATAGGAAAAAATATTTTCATCTAATCCACCCTCGTTTTGTCTATTTTATACTAAATCACGATTTTTTACAACAAATAAATAGTGAGTAATGTTAGTGGTTGGTGGTTCGTAGATTCATAAATATAAAAAGGGGCGCTAATGCGCCCCATACTAACCACTTACACTCCCCTCTGTCACGACACCGCCTTTGCGGAGTGACAGAAGCCACACTATTACTCTTTTCTTATCGGATATTTGCCATCTATTAAGTTTTGGCGAACAATGTGGTGCTTTACCTTTTGGGTACTTGTCGTCGGTAAATCTTCGGTTGTCATCGCAAAATGGGTCACCCACTTATACGAAGCCACCTTTTTATTTGCCGTTGCAACCGCCGCAGCCAACTTTTCCATTGTCATATCTTCATCTACACTAAATACACCATATGCAACGGTTTTATCCTTGACCCGATGTTCAAACACAGCAACATTTTTAACCCCCGGAATTGTGATAAACAAACCTTCTAATTCGTCAGGATAAACATTTTTACCACTGTCCAAAACTATCACTTGTTTTTTACGACCAGCAAAGTGTAATTCACCATTTTTATCCATGGATACCATATCGCCGGTGTTAAAGAAACCACGGTCATCAAAAACCTCTTTATTAACGGCATCGTTATTCATATAACCGTTGAACACTTGGTGTCCACGCACCCACAAAATTCCGACCCCATCTTCGTTTTTATCACGAATTTCAACTTCGTTATTTGTGGTTGGTCCCCCAAATGCGAATGGAACACGTCCCTTGCATGGCTTTGAAATACAAATTGGTCCAACCGTTTCGGTCATACCGAAACCTTGGATGAATCCAAGTCCCAGCGCAACAAAGAAATTTTCGATTTCCGGTTTTGTTGCGGCACCACCCGCGACAAGCAATTTTGCGCGTCCACCAAAGACATCAAGAACCGGTTTGAATGCTTTGTCCACAATCTTGCCCAATCCAATTTTACGTAACATTTTACGATGACGAAGTATGAATGAAAACAACCACCATTTTTTCTGGGACTTTATTCCATCGATAATTTTGTTTCTGAATACCTCGAACAAACGTGGAACCGCAGGTATTACTTGTGGACGAAAAGTTTTAAAGTCCGCCATTATTTCCTTTGGATTGACGGTTGGTTGCAACAGTACGCCCGCACCATAATGCAAACTTGCCAAAATTTCAACCGCGAAACCAAAAATATGATACATTGGCAAAAATCCGTAAAGAATATCGCCCGCCTCGATATATTCATTCATATCTTCCAAAGAAGCGGCACATTCCAACAAATTATAATGTGTAAGAGGAACAACCTTTGGCGTGCCAGTGGAACCAGATGTAAACGACAACGTCGCAATATCTTGTTCCGATAATTTAGCAGGTTTCAATCTTGCATCTACATTGCCATCTTGGGTTGTGATGTCAATAAATGTAAAACCGCCCTTTTTGGTTTTATAGAAAAACGATTTTTCGGCACAAACAAATTTACATTTTGTTATCTTGGTCATGTTGTCGTATTCAAATGGAGTTAAATTTGTATCCAACAATAAAACAGTTCCACCCAAATACCAAATAGCAAACAATGTCACAGGAAACATTGGTATATTATGCGACAAAATACCAACAACATCACCTGCACGCACACCCTCTTTGTGTAAGGTCGCAGCACGTTTTTTCACAAGTGTCACAAATTCGGCATAATTTACGCCTTCGCGCACCAAATACAATTTATCCGGGTACTTGGAAGCGGTCTGTTCTAAAAGTTTAAACATATTCATATCGTAAAGTCCTTGTTGTTTTATAAATATGATGCTACATTATAATCATATAAAAGGACGATTGCAAATATGAAAATTCTAACCGTAAACATAAATTCAATACGCGCACATGCGGAAACTTTTTTAAAAATACTAAAATCTGGCGAATATGACACCATTTTAGTCCAAGAATTAAAGGTGGAAACAGCTTCTTTTCCACACAATTTGTTTGATGAATACGGATACAACATCAAAGTATTCGGTCAAAAAAGTTGGAATGGGGTTGCGACTTTTTCAAAATATTCCATTGAAGATACAATTCGCGGATTACCAAATTATGCCGATGTGAACTCACGATTTCTAGAAACCGTGATTGACGGTCGTATCCGTGTTATAAATGTTTATATGCCAAATGGTGATAATGTTGAATCGCCCAAATTCCAATATAAACTTGAATGGATGCGCGCATTCACAGATTATATAAAGCAATATCTTGATTCACCCGAAGCGGTTATAATAGCCGGTGATTTCAATGTAGCAATAGAAGACCGTGATATTTGGAACCCCAAAAATTATATTGGTTCAAGTATTTCCGCCCCAACCGCACGTGAAATCATGCAACAATGGCTTGATGCTGGTTGGACCGATGTATGGCGCAAAACACACCCCAACGAAATAGATTATACATGGTACGGTTACCGCGGGGGCGATACCGTCGGAAAGAAACAGGGATTACGCCTTGATTATTTCCTTGCCAATCATACAGCAGCAAAAATGGTAAAATTCTGTGAAATAGATACCACACCACGCACAAGCGAAAAACCGACCGACCATTGTGGTCTGATGTTGAAACTTGACTAATCGTCGTGTTCATCAGCACGTGCAAATTCTTTACACCTTTTGTATGTATTGTCGCAGTACCTGCGGTATTCATACGGTTTGTTACCAGCGACGTACATATTAAATAATTCTTGGGTTTTGTTTTGTGCCGCTTCAATAAACACCTGGGTTTCTTCTGGGGTGTAATTTTGTATTTCCATATCATTTCTGGTCAATTTCAAGAACCGTATTTCTGGGGTTTTACTTTTTTCCGTGGTTTCTATTACATCGTCAAAACCACCCGTCTGTAACATAAGGGCTTCCAAGGGTAATTGTGGTTTTGTCCCATTTGCCAATTGTTCTTCTGATGGGCAATCATACCCTGTCTTTATATCCAAAACACCACCATCCCAAACACGATCCGCTTTTGCCCGAACAATACGCACACCTTTTTCACCAACCTTTATATTTACCTCTCCAATTTTTTCGTTTTTTGCCCCAGGGGTATTTTGTATCATATCTAAACCATATGGTGCAATTTTAACAAATCTGTTGTGCCAAAATTTAAATAAAAACGTATTTTCTTTTGCACCCTTTTTAATTGCTAAATCATCCATTTTTTTAACAACTTCTTCAACGGTATCTTTTTCATCAGAGTTTTCTAATGCCTTGTGCACAATACTTCCAAAATCAGCACCAGTTAACCCCTGCCAATAATCATTCTTTTTGTTTAACCGTAAAATATGTTCCACGTAATAAAGGTAAGGATTATGTATCAACTTATCAATATCCGTCACAAAAACCTCAGACCAATCAGACGGAGGCGTCGGAGCATCATAATTCAAAGGTTTACGCTCAACCCCGTCACGTTTACGCACGGCTTTCAAAATACTCTTACCCAACGTTAAATCTATATCATTATAAATTATGTGTCCTTCGTCATCCAAGTCACCATCCAAAACTATTACACGCGATAAAAACCGTGATTCCTGACTTGCCACTCCACCAAACAATTTACTACGCACCCAATATACACATGGTCCACAGGATAAATTCATAAAATCCAACGCCATCAAAGAAACCTTGTGATTTGGTGATGGTAAACCAATTTCTTCGGCCATTTTACGCGACAACCAAGGTGTTGTATAACCAAGTGACGGGAACATACCTTCATTCAATCCCGTTAAAATTACAACATCCGCAGTTTGCATTCTTGATTCAATATTACCAATCACGACAACATCGGCCTTATCATTTTTTCTATCACGAATACTAATGGACGCGAAACAATCTTGAAGATAAGCCCTAGCATCAACCACATTTAAATCAGTGATTTCAAGTTTGGTAATACATCTCGACAATTCCTTAACCGCAACCCAAAATTGAACGAAATCCGCTGGATTAAATTTTGGTTGAAAAACATCGTGGTATTGTTCAACTATGTCCGCTACCGTATCGAATAAATCACATTTGTTTTTTGTATAAACATCACTAAATTTTGTTTCTTTATTTTCTATCCACTCATCAAACAAATTCAAAATTGCACGTGCTGCCAAAGACATATTCCCTGGCATCCCGCTTGAAAAATCCGCTTCTATACCCAAGCGTTCAAATTCATATTTTAATCGTGTATTAGCTGCAGCATCAGGTGTTATAACCAACACCGTTTTCTTGTCCGCAATCGCTTGACGTGCTATTTCTCCGACACATGCGACTTCTTCTGACTCACTTTCGCTTTCAACAAGGTGACAATTTGAAAGTTTATTTTCAAAATTCGAATTCAGTGTATTACCAAAAGCAACATTCATAAAATCAATATTAGATGGGCCAACATCTATTTGTTGAACATCATTCGGGGTTAAACCCAATTCAGTCAAAAATTCATATTCGGAATGATATGGGTTTGTGTCCAACATAAAATCTTCGGTATTTCCTTCTATTTTTCCCGATAAAATAATACGCCCAAACGGCAAACCTGCGATAATTTTCATTAAATTACGTGTAACAGGAACACTCGCCGTAGAGCCACAAACAACCACCAAAGATTTTTTTGGATCCAACGCACTTACATAATCCCCCCATTTTGAAATGGAATCATTACGAAATTTTGTCTGGGTTTTGGCACCATTAAAATATTTATCTTCGAAATCAACAAGTATTTCTAATAAAGCCGCTTTTTCCTTAAAATGATCGGCTATTTTTTTATCTTCTTTCCATTTAGAAAAATCAAAATCTTTGAAACTTTTACCGACATTTTCCAAATAATTTTGCATACTTATCAAAGTATGAGCAATAGGCAATGCGGTTGGTATTGTTCTAATATTTGGTACTTTGGATAATAAATAAGCCATTGTTATAACACGTTCCGTATCAGATACAACATTCGGCACATTTTCGTTTTCCATATCTTCTTCACCATCAAACCCCTCACCTAATGGAACGATTTGTGGTAATAAAACCGCATGCCCATTTTTTTCAACAATCATTTTTTCAAGTGTTCTGACGGCACGACGACTTGGGACAAATATAACCGTATCAGTTAATGCGACGCCAGACTTTTGCATAACTTGCCATAAGCCATCAAGCGTTTTTGCGGGATTTGAAACACAGAAAATATTATTATTTGATGCCAATTTGATTCCTTATTTTTTCAATACCTATTTTTTTCTCTGCTGAAGTTTCCAGAATTTCTGTCATCATCGCAGGGTGTTCGCAAGCATCCAAAACAATTTGTTCTTTTTCGCGAATTTTCTTGTCTTTTTTTGTATAAACAATCTGATAAGAAATACCTTTGATATCGCAAAATTCCATCAATTCCAAATCTGTATCACGCGGACCAATTCGTGAATCAATCAATATAAAAAGACGTTTTAATTGCCGACGCGTAGTTATGTATTCTTGAAATCGCAGAAGCCATTTTTCAGTATCTTGTTTTGATACACGAGCGTAACCATAACCAGGCAAATCTACAATCATCACGCGATCATTCATATTAAACAAATTTAAAGTTTGTGTTCGACCTGGCGTATTAGATGTTCGTGCAATTTGTGTACCAACCAATGCATTTATAAGCGATGACTTTCCAACGTTGCTACGCCCCGCAAAAGCATATTCCGCGAATTGCGTTTGCGGTAAATCCGCGACTTTTTCGAAACCACCAACGAATTTTATCATTTGTTTTCTTCCTTGTTTAGCAATCGACGATACGCCTCTTTTTTAGAAATACCAGCACGACGTGCCAAATCAACCGCCCCATCTTTCGTGGAACCAGCGACAACATCATTTACTATATCACCAATTTCTTTATCGGTCATTTTATGTTCCGGGGCTGGCGCAACAATCAAAACAATTTCACCGCGCGGCGCGTCCATATTCACCAAATCCGCTGGATAACCAACCACTGTTTCTTCGTGGATTTTTGTTATTTCACGCACAATCGCTATTTGACGTTCCGGCATAACACGTGCCAACGCAGCAATTGTATTTTTTATACGATTTGGACTTTCATAATAAATAATTGTATGCCTTATATGGTTATCTTCACGTAACTTTTTTTCATCAAAAAAACCGCAAAACGTGAAACGATCCGTTGGAAATCCAGTCAATACCAACGCCGATATCGCCGCCGTTGCCCCAGGAACAACAAATACAGGAACCCCCGCTATACGTGCGGCACGCACAATACGAAATCCGGGGTCACTTATACCCGGCATTCCAGCATCAGAAACAACCGCTATCGCCATACCAGACCTGATTTTTTCAATTAAACCATCTATGACGGCGCGTTCGTTGTGTTCATGACAAGAAACACGTGGTGTTTTTATATCAAAATGAGCCGCAAGTTTACCAAATACACGCGTATCTTCTGCCGCTATGATATCTACGTTTTTTAAAACTTCTATGGCACGGGGTGTCATATCTGCTAAATTTCCAATCGGTGTACCAACAATATAAAGCCCTGTTTGCATTTATTTTTCCTTTGTAGTAGAATAATACAGAATTAAATAGGTTTTTCAATGAATATTATAAACAAAATCTTATATTTTCTTAGTTTTACCGCATTTTTAGCGGGTTGTAGCACCACATCTTCACGATGGTCATCATATGATTCGGCGCCAAGCACGACACCCGTTCAATTATTATACGGTTCGTATTCCGAGGGGTTGTATGGAACCTCATCGGAAAAACATAATATTGCGGTAATGTTGCCAACATCTGGACCGTATGCCAGTGTAGGCCAATCCATTCGTCCCGCCATTGAAGCGGCGGCTTTGAAATTTGCGCCAAAAAGTTTGAAATTCAATTTTTATGATACGGGTTCTGGTGATATAAACACGACTGTGGCGAATGTTTTGGATGCTTCGCCGGACTTAATTATTGGTCCTGTGTTTGCTAATAATGCGAAAATTTTGCGTGAACAGAAACCATCTTCATTGCCGGTTTTGTCTTTCACATCCGATTTATCCGCGGTTGGTGATGGCGTATTCAGTATGTCACTTGTTCCAACCAATACGGCGGAAGCATTGCTTAAAACAATGAAAGCTGATGCTGTACAAAAATTTATTATACTTGCACCAAATAACACATCAGGCCATTTGATGGCTGGCGCAACCAAGGCGGTAAACTCCGCATATAATATTGAAAATGTCGGCGTATTTTATTATGACGAAAAAAATGCCGACTCCATCAAAGCAGCAACGCTTGATGCATCTATGTTCAATGCACGTTCTGCGGCAAACACACGCGCCAAAGAAATTTTATCAGACATCTTAAATAACGAACAACTGAGTTCGGATGAACGCGCGCCACTTGTTCGTCAACTTGAAAAAATCAAGAAACGTGACGTATTGGGTAAATTACCATATGATGCAATAGTATTCCTTGGCACAGCAGATGATACAAAATCATTAGTTTCATTCTTGCGTTATTACAGTATCGGCGCAAAAGATGTAAAACTTTATGGAACATCTATGTGGGATGATACGGATATATCATCCGACATAACATTGACTGATGCACGTTATGCGACCCTGCCACAAATATCCGAATCTTTTGCGAACCAATATCAAGTGGCAACAAACACGCCCGCACCGCGTATTGCCGCGATTGGTTATGATGCAACCATATTGGCTATTGGCGCACTTTATAACGAAGACGGCGTTAATGAATATTTAATGAATCCGAGCGGATACATTGGTGCGAACGGTTTGTTTAGATTACGTCCGAATGGTTCTAATGAGCGTGCATTACGTATTGTTCGTTTGAATGGCGATGGTACAACAACTATTGCTTCTTCTGGCGCAACCAGTTTCTCCGATTCAATGTACACATACCATTCTACGGTTGTAAGTCCGGCGGAAAGTATGCCACTTAAAACCGACGGAATAAACCCGACAAAATATATAAACATACCAGAACGTTTGCGTAAAAAATATCGTTCAAAAACATTTGGTGCAAACCAAACACCAACACCAGTGACACAAGAAACCTTACCACAAGTAACGGTGTTACAAAATAACAGTGACGACTTTTCAATCAAATCTGAAACTTACGAACCAGTAACATTGGAAAATGTCACAAGAACTTATATTGACTCGGTTGAAGTGTCAGAATAATATGTAATAACTTATGTTGACTAGACAATAATATAGTTATAATATGATAAACGAAAAGATAAACGGGGGAGGATATTAATGAAACAAAAAACAAAAACAGCACAAAAAGCGACAGGATGTAAAAAATACAAAATTGTTATTATTTGTGTTATAACCGCTATCCTTAGTGCTTGCGCGACTTTATTAGTAGCAAATTACTTTTGTTCAAAAATTGCAGATTCTGCGGAAATGCTTTGTAAAGATAATGCGGCACCCAACGAACAAGGTTGTTGTCCTGGTGAAACATATACCGATATGGGCGAAACGGGATTTAAGTGTTGTCCCGATGCTGGCGGTGATTGTTTTCCACCGATTGAAAAGAAATAAAAATATCACAAAAAACAGCAACGAAAAACCGTTGCTGTTTTTTTGCGTTGTTTATTGTCATTAAAATTTTAGTCCAAACTTCTTAAACTAATTTTATCTTCATCTACAATAACAAGTTTACCAGAACGAATTCCAATATAATGCGCCGCCGCAAAAGCATCACGAGGACCGAACAAATCGGGTTCATATAATGGTACAACTCCACGCGACAAACATAACTGATTTGCAACCAACATATCATCACAAACCGCAATGATTGGGATATCGCTACGACGACAAGATATTTGAGTCGCCGCAACGGTATCACGTGCAAAAACAACTATTGCTTCAACTTTGTTCAAAAATGCCATAGATGCAACAGAACGTGACCAATCGTTTTCTGGAACATTTTCAACCCGTAACCAATCATTTGGATTTTTTACGGAATCAATATCAGAAAAAGTCAAAATTTTTGCCATAGTTTTTATAACATGCACAGGATTTGAACCGATGGTCGTTTCTTCGGATGTCATCGTAGAATCTGCGCGCAAATAAGCCGCATTTGCAACATCGCTTATTTCTGCACGTGTCGGGAATTCGCTATTCACCATGGTTCCTAACATTTGCGTTGCCATAATAACAGGTTTGTTCAATTTACGACATTCACGAATTATATGACGCGAAATCGCTGGCACTTGTTCAAATGGTAATTCAACCGCTAAATCACCACGCGCAATCATAATACCATCTGCAAGCGATGCTATTTCGCTAATTCTTTCAACCGCGTTTCGACGTTCTATTTTCGCCATAATTTTAACCGGATGCGAAGTTCGTTCAGTTATAAAATCACGAACTTCGGCAATATCTTCACTACGTTGCACAAAAGATATAGCAACCCAATCAGGATTTTTAGTTAATGCGTATTCTAAATCCGCCCTATCTTTTTCCGTCAATGCCGATGTTTCAACTTCGGTATCAGGCAAATTGAATCCACGACGCGACCAAATTTCAGTACCCCGAATAACTGTTGCTGTAACAGAATTTGGTTCCACTGCCGTCACAGACATTTCTATTTTTCCATCATTGAGCAAAATTCTTTCCCCAACTTTCAATGAACGCAAAACATCGGTATCAGGTAAATATACACGATTAGAGTTCCCTGGTTTTGGGTTTGAATCAAACACAAAACTTTGTCCGGGGGTAAGCGGATATTTTTCCTCGGTTTCAAAATTACCAATACGGTGTTTCGGTCCTTGAAGATCAATCATAACCGCAACCGGTATATTTAATTCCTTGGATATACTACGAATTAAATCTATTTTATGCCCTTGGGCGTCACCTGTTTCATGACTAAAATTCAATCGACACACATTCACCCCAGAAATTATCATGTCTTTTAATACTTCGGGGCTTTCAGAACTTGGTCCAATAGAAGAAGTTATTTTTGTAAATCTATCCATTTTTCTCTCACTCTTTTTGTTGATTTTTTCATTTATTGGTATATCATAAAAACATAAAATAAACAAGGGAGAAAAATATGGCGAACGCGAATCACGGTTCTTTGGACAACCAACAATTGTTATCAATAATTGAAAGAATTGAAAAATTAAACGAAGAAGCTGCAAATATCGCCGCTGATATCAAAGAAATTTACAGCGAAGCAAAATCCGCTGGGTTTGACCCAAAATATATTCGCCAAATGATACGTTTGCGCAAAATGGATCCAGACCAACTTGATGAAGTTGATGAATTGACAAAAATGTATCGTGATGCACTGGGGTTATAAGTTATACGGTGGGGGATTTTTCCCCCATCTTTTCTATTAAGAACACATTATGCGAGATTGGTTTAACCTACAAAAACAAAACCTATTATTATTCTGTTGCATGGCGTTTGGTTTCGGCGCCGCTCTTTATTTTAGTTTATTTTCCGAACCCAATATTTATTTGATTCTGGTATTGTTAATTATCGGTATCATGGGATTTTTTATTAAGAAACCGATACTTTTTCCGCTTGTGTCTTTGTTTATTGGATTTGGTTATGCGGGAGTTTATACACACATAAAAAACACCCCTATACTTTCCTATAGTCAACACGGAATCCAAATTTCTGGCAATGTTCATGACATAGATTACAACAACGGACATATGCGACTTACGGTTGAAACAAAAGAATATGGCACAGTTCACGTAACTGACAAAAGCGGAAAAGATATAGTGAACATTGGTGATACAATATCTGGGAAAGGTGGTCTCTTCAAGCCAGCACCAGCGAATATGCCAGAAACTTTTGATGCGGCACGTTGGGCATATTTCAATGGAATTAGTGCAAATGGTTATATTTCTAAAATCCAAATAAAAAATCATAAATCTTCACTTGATGGGATACGACAATATGTTCATCGACAAGCCAAATCAACACTTAGCGACAGTTTGATTTTGGGTTATAAAAACACCATTTCTAAACAAGAAAAACAAATATGGGCAACAAATGGTGTGGCACACCTTTGGTCTATAAGTGGCTATCACTTGGCATTGGTTGGTGGTTGGTTATTGTTTTTGTTTTATATTATATTTCGTCTTTGTCCACCAATTGTCAGACGTATTCCTGCACGAATACCGGCAACAATTTGTGCATGGTTTGGCCTTTTGGGATACCTTGTAATTTCGGGTGGTGCTATCGCGACACAACGTGCATTTTTAATGACATCTTGTGTTATGGCGGCGTTTATGTTTGGACGCGAGGCGTTTTCTTTACGAACAGTTGGTTTGACATTCTTACTTTTATTGTTAGTTAATCCATATTTTATTATGACAGCGGGGTTTCAATTATCTTTTTCCGCAGTATTTGGAATTGTTTGGTTGTGGACTGTTGCGAAACCACGATTACCCCAAAACAAACCATTGGCATATATATGGACGGCACTTTTAACCGCATTGGTAGCCTCTGTATTCACATTACCATTTGTTATAGCACACTTTAATTCGTTACCAGTTTATACCATACTTGCCAATTTGATTATGGTACCTGTTTTCTCGTTTGTGGTTATGCCATTGGTCTTGCTTGGCACAATTTTAAGTGTTTTTAATTTGCATCTTTTACTGCATTTTGCTGACAAGATATATGATTTAATTTTTATTGTTGCTAATTGGATTTGTACACTTCCCTATGCAAACATAAATCCACACAATATTCCAAATTCAGCACTTGTTGTATTAATTTTTGGTTTGGGGTGTATAATATTTATAAAATCAGATTCCAAAATAAAATATTTTGTTATTCGTCACCTAAACTTTTTTGCTGGTGCCCTGTTTATATGCATTGGTTTACTTATGTGGACATTGCAACCCAAACCAGTATTTTACATAACACCCGACCATTATTTATTCGCAACGGTCAAAAACAATGAACTTCATTTTAACAAAGAAAAAGATAGTAATAATTATTTTGCGTTTGATACTTGGAAAAAATCTAATGGCGAAAAAATCGGGACATCGAACAAAAAATTTGCAGCAGAATCCGGCGTTCACACAATACAAAGGACCAATTGGACATTAGTATACATACAAAGATTCGTACCACTATCACGAAACATTAAAAACTTATGTCAATCAAACGATGTTAAATTCATTGCTAGTTTTTACGATATAAAATCAAAATATTGCGATAAAAAAATTATTAAAGGTGGCGCGGTAATTTACGAGACAGGTCACATAGATAAGGTGCCTTTTAATCGTTGGTGGCATAATCGGCACGAATAAAATAAAGTCCGCTTGCTGGCGCTGTAGCCCCAGCCGCAGAACGGTCATTTGCTGCGAAAATATCATCTATATCAAACGGATGCCCCAACCCTATTTCAACCAAGGTTCCTACCATATTCCGAACCTGATGATGCAGAAAAGAACGTGCAGAAAATTCAAATGATATTACATCATTTTCTTTTGTTATACGGCACGAATCAAGCGTTTTTATTGGGCTTTTTGCTTGACATTGGCTTGCACGAAAACTTGTAAAATCGTGATTACCAACAAGTTTTTTTGCTTGTTCTTGCATACGTTCCACGTCAAGTTTTTGTGGAACCCACCATACACGATTTTTGTTTAATACAGGTTGTGCCAGTCGATTCAAAACAATATATTTATAATGACGCTTTACACATGAAAAACGGGCATTAAATTCATCGTCTGTTTTACAACAATCAAGCACCGACACTGGTAAATTTATCAAATAAAAATTCAACGCACGCATCACAGTATTTGCATCATAATCACCATCTAAATCAAAATGTGCGGTCATTGCAACCGCATGAACCCCAGCATCAGTACGCCCAGCACCAATGATATCAGGACGCAAACCACAAAACTTTTCTATGGCATCTTTTAATAAAGATTGTACGGATGGACCTTGTTGGTTTTCCTGCCAACCTATTAAATTAGTTCCATCATATTCCAAAGAAACTCGATATCTTGTCATCGATTATTTTCCTAAAACTATATCCGCACCCCGTAAACCGTTAACAAAACTTTTCCAATCCATTGGATTTTTACCAGCAGGTTGCAAAGTTAAAATTTCAAGTTTACCGTCGTTAATTTTTGTTTTTAATATTTTCACATCTTGACCATTTATTTTTGTTCGTCCAGCACCCAACGCACGAACAAGATTGTGTATTTGTGCCACGGGTTTATTCCAATCGATAATTTCATCAGTGCCTGTAAATTTAGTTGTATAAGACGGTATTCCCATTTGGGGTACAGGCGGAAAATTCTGGGGTTCATCCATATATTCTAACAACATTTGTGTCCCAATCTCAGCCACACGATTTTCAATATCTTCGTTTGTATCATCCTGTGATATTTCAAATTTTTTACACATATAAATATCACCAGCATCCAATTCAGGTACGACTTGCATAACACAAACACCACTTTCCTTATCACCATTAAATACCGCGGTTTTTATTGGTGAAGGTCCACGATATTTTGGTAACAAACTTGGATGTAAATTTATACATGGCGCAGATTTCAAAACATTATCACGCAATATCGCACCATAAGCGACCACAACGACCATATCGGGGAACAAATTATATTCTGACACTTTGTGATATACTGGAACCCCCTTGGATTCCGCCCAAATATGCACCGGTGATTTTGTTATTATATGTTTACGTCCAACGGGTTTAGGTGCGCGCGTATAAACAGCGATAACTTCGTGTTTTTTTGATATACCATCAAATATAGGAACAACAAATTCAGGTGTTCCCATTAAAACCACTTTCATTTACGACGCCTTACCTTTCTCATGACCATTTCACGCTTTACTGGTGACAAATGATCAATAAACAAAATACCATCAAGATGATCCGTTTCGTGTTGAACTATGCGTGCCGGCAACCCAGACATTTCTGCAGCGCAACCAAGACCGTTTTCATCAGTCCATTCAACCACCACTGAATCAGGACGTTCCACATTGGCATATACTGGCAAATTATCCGACCCTAGAACAGATAAACACCCCTCTTCCATAACAACTTTTTTTTCACCATATTTTGTAATAACGGGGTTTATCATTTTAAAAATTTCGTTTGTGTCGGGGTTCATCATAACCAAAAAGCGTTTAGTAATACCAACCTGTGGCGCAGCCAATCCAACACCGTTTTGTCCCGACATCATTTTGACCATTTCATCCATAACAGATAAAATATCGGATGATATTTCAACTATTGGCTCGCATTTTTGACGCAATACCAAATCACCACAAAGTTTCATTTGCAACATCAATAAATCCTTTTATAATAAATATAGCAAAGGAATTGGAAATGACAACTTATATTTTAATCGCCATGTGCACACTTATAATAATTATGCTGATGGTGTTATTGATGCGCCCCAGTGGCCCAGACATGTCATCAATACGCGAAGATAACACGCGCTTACGTGAAAAACTTGCCGAACGACTGGGGGTTTTAGCACAAAACGCGAATGAAATAAAAACCATTAGCGCGGACATCGCTAATTTTAAAAATATTTTGATGGGGAACAAACAAGCACGTGGTGTATTTGGTGAACATCAATTGGAAGAACTTGTTTCTGACATTATGCCCCCAGAAACATACACTTTTCAAAAGGTTCTTGAAACGGGTGTAAAACCAGATTGTATAATACGTTTACCGTATCCACCTGGAGATATGATAATTGATAGTAAATTTCCATTAGAATCTTATAATCATATGGTTAGTGGTGAAAATCCCGATTTTTATCGCAAACAATTCGAACAAGATGTTCGCAAACACATAGACGCTATTGCCGAAAAATACATTGTCCCTGGAATTACAGCAGATAGTGCAATGATGTTTATCGCATCCGAATCCATATTCGAAACATTACATCGCGAATTTCCAAAAACCATAGATTATGCTGCACGCAATAAGGTATTCATAGTATCCCCCGCGACACTTTGGGCTACATTAAATACCATTCGTGCCGTATTATCCGACATAAAAATCAAACGCGTTGCTGGCGAAATAAAAAAGGAACTTGATGCTTTATTGACCGATTTAGGACGACTCAATGACCGTGCTATCAAAGTACAAGGACATTTCGCTGCAACACAATCCGATATCGAACAATTACAAATATCAATAGGTAAAATTACACCGCGCGCCGAAAAAATTAAAGAATTGGATTTTGATAAATAAAAATCCACCTTGTGGCGGATTTAATTTTATTCTGGATTACTTTTAAATCCACTTCTCATTTTTAACCACCAAAAATTATCGTCATTATCCCCAGAAACATATGATGCACATCCGTAAGCACAATCATTTCGCGCGCAACCACCATGGGGACTGTTGTATATATACAGCCACTTAGACCTGTTTGGGGTGCTTGTTTTACACCAGCAATACCTTGTGCCTAGATTCCTATCAGAATCCGTAAGATTTTGATTTTTTGCGACTTTGAAAGGATCTTCTTTGTTGTAATAATCAACACTGGTACACACAGCTGTTCCTTTTATTATAGACGTTCCCAAATCTACACACCATTCACCTTTGCTGGAAATATTACATTTGCTAGGTTTGCCAAACGTATACTTGTTTTGGTCACTGTACGACCAAGACACAAACCCTTTGGACCCCTGTCTTCCTTCAAAACTCTCTGTTTTGGGTTCTTCTTTCTTGACCGTACAAAATCCCGTTTTTCTATCCCTGTCCCAGCCATCATCACATTTACCGGTACAATAACAATTAACAATATCGTTGGAACCAGATTTATTAAGGCACTTTTGGGTCCAACTTTCTTCTTTTGAATGATATGTCCAAACCGCAGCAGCCGAATTCTTAGAAGCACATTTTTCACCGACTGTGTGGTCTGGTTTTGGACTGGTATCTTCTTGTGATTTTTTACATTTATTATCTTCTGTTAATTCGTATCCAGATTCTTTATCACACGCGACAATCGCACACGAACATTTTACGGTTTGAGTTGCCCCAGATTCTTTTAAACACAACTTATTTCCGGATACGCTTTCACTGTATTTTCCTTCTTTTGCACCTTCGGATAAGTCCGTGACCTCGCATTTAGTGTTTAAAACAAGGCTTGTTTCACCAGATTGATTTTTTTCCACAGGTTGCTGCACTTCCCCTATTTTTTCTGCACATACACCATCTTTTAAAACCTTGTTTTCTTTTGCACAGTCTTCTTCAGTCAATACAACCTGAATATTTTGTTCAAGTTGTTCACCCTGTTCGATTTGCTGAACCTTTGGAACGCATTTACCATTTTCCCATTTTTTGTTTTCATCTTTTTTACAGTTTTCTTCTGCAATACGACTTTCTTCGGCAGCTATTTTTGCTTCTATTTCAGATTGTTTTTTCTTTTCAGATTCTATCTTTTTCTGGGTATCTTCTATTTCGGTTTCCAACGTTTTCTTTTTATTTGCCAATACAATATTACCTGCAACACCAGCAGCCGTTAAACCCAATGTAGAAATACCAGCGATTTTAAACCCACTAACTTTTCTTGCACAAAGTTCCAACTTTTCCAGTTTTTGCTGTTTTTCCGCCATCAATCTGCGAATATTACTATCTTGTGCACCATTAAAAGAACCACCAACTGACACCCCTGATTTTTTTATAACCGCCGATTCCACCGGCAACACCCATATACATAATAACACACACAAATGCAAAATAATATATTTTACAAAGTTCCAACTTTTGTCATCAACCATACACACAATATCCCCTTTATGTACGTGGAAATTATATCATAAATAAACAATCAAAAAAATTATTATTTTGGCATGCCTGTTTTTGGGTTTATCCAAATTTGTGTATCTGCGATTTCCATCATTGGCATATCGGTCACGCTGTCAGAATAAGAACGGACAACATGTGGAATAAATTTATTTTCACGCGCCCATTCGTCCATTGCATAAACCTTATTCATACCCCAACACAAGAACTTATATTTCCATGGCTTGGTTGGTACCATTTTAGAACATATAACCGCGTCAAACTTCATATCCCGAACTAGTTTCGGAATCAAATAATCCGCACTTGCAGAAACCAAAACAACCTTATTCCCAGCAGCACGTTCCGCCGCAACTTGTTCGGCAGCCCATCCAAAACGATTGCGCTCATGCGCGACGATAAACCCCGGCACAAAACGTTTCACCATTTTTGGTGTGACAAACCGACGAATATGCTCGCGCCACCAAAGTCCACCAGGGTTAAAAAAACGCACAATTGCACATATACCCACCAAGGGCAAAAACAACCAAGGACGCAAACTATGTTTCATGCAATAACGCGCAAAGGCAACATTTGAATCGGGCCATGACAAAGTCCCGTCAAAATCAAAAACCACAACATCAACAGGTTTCAACATATCGCATCCTTTTTTGGCATTATAAACAACAATAATAATTCTTGCAAGACACTTATGCTCTTTGCTAAAATCCGACAATCACGGGACTGAGAGAATACAAGAAAGCAAAGGATATTCTATGAAAGCGTACCTTGATATTTGCCAAAACATTTTGGATACAAAAACAAATCTTTCTGATAATCGTACGGGTATAAAAACTCTGCGTAATCCGGCGGGTGCAACTTTTGTTCATGATATGGACATGGGCTTCCCATTAATTACCACAAAAAAAATGGGATTAAAAAATATCGCAACAGAATTAGAATTTTTCATAAAGGGAATCACAGATAAAAAATGGTTACAAGACCGCAAATGCACAATTTGGGATGAATGGGCCAGTCCAACCAAATGGAAACGGACACATGCGCAAAAATGGGCAAATATGCAAACCGAAAAAGAACGCCCATTAACCCAGGAAGAAATTACCAAATTGCAAAACGAATGCATGAACGAAGAACGCGACTTGGGACCAATTTATGGATTTCAATGGCGACACTTTGGTGGTAAATATGAATTTGACCCAGTGCGTATAAATCGCGACCCGACCGATAATTTTGATACAACTAACCGCGGTGTTGACCAAGTTAGCAATGCGATTGAAAAACTAAAAACAGACCCAACCAATCGTCGCATCATTGTTAATGCATGGAACCCAGTTGATGAATACAAAATGGCATTACCCCCCTGCCATATTATGCACCAATTATTAGTCGATGGTAACAGATTGAATTTAATATGGACACAACGTTCATGTGATATGTTCCTTGGGGTTCCTTACAACATTGCATCGTATGCTTTATTGCTTATGCTGTACGCCAAAGAAGCGGGTTTAAAGCCGGGTATTCTTAAAGGAGAATTACACGATGCGCACATTTATGAAAATCATATTCCACAAATGCGTGAACAACTATCGCGCGTACCATACGAATTACCAACAGTTATAATACCTGATGAAAATTGGAATGGTATGCTTGCGTGGGAAGCGGCAAATGGCTTCAAACTTAATAACTATAAATGTCACGAAAAATTACGTGGCGATGTAGCACGATAAAGAAACGGGGTAAAACCCCGTTTTTTTATTTACCCCCAATCTTTCTGCGTAATCTTTCCATAACAAAGAACAAAGCCGGTGTTAAAACGAATGTCCAAATCAAAGACGCTAACATACCACCAATCATAACCGCCGCCATGGCGCGTTTCATACCATCGGCACTCCATAATTGTGGCATCATACCAGCCATAACAGCAATAGAAGTCATCAATACCATATTCTTTTTATCGTTCAATTCTTTCCAAATAGCCGTTTTCATATCTTCGCCATGCTTTACACGGTTTATAGTTGGTTCCAACACCAAAATATTATTATTTACCACCAACCCAACCAACATAACGAATGCTAACATAGCCCCAACATTTGTGGACGCCCCAGAAAGGAACAAAAGTATAAACACACCAGCGAAACTTGTCACAATTGATGTCGCAATCGTCAACGGATGAACCAATGAATTCAAAATAGCCGCCAACAACATAAACGTTAAAATCGTTGCAAGCAAGAACGCCATACCTATTTCGCTCGTCGTTTCACTTTGAATTTCCGACATACCACCGAAGCTGTAACCATAACCAGGTTTCCAATCTATCTTTTTCAATTTCGCTTCTAATTTTTTCTGGACTGGACCACTTGTTGATTTACCAAGATTTATATCAACTTCGGTAATACGATTCTTATCCAAACGACGAATATCTGGTGTTGCGGTTGTTTGTTTAATCTCACCTAATTCCGACAACGGCACCATACCCTTTTGAGAATTCACAAAAACATCATCAAACATCGCGATTGTTTTAAACGGACGTGCAAATTCTAACACTATTGGATATTCCTCACCACTTTCTTTATATTTATACGTGTCATTTCCATACAATGCTGTTCGCAAAGCAGAGCCAGCATACGAATTTTTAATTCCCCAAAAATCCATTTTATTTTTATCTGGGATAAAGCGAACTTCGGTACCTGGCTTTTGTTGCGCCAAAACAGCACTTTGAACCTCACTAATCGAATTAGCCGCAGACAAAACTTGATTCGCATAATCTTGACGCAAATCATCATCGGGTCCAAAAACATTTAAAACAATATCTGCCGAAACAACACTTGAAACATTTTCACCAGCACGAACTTGTATTTCAGCATCTGCTATACGTGATAAATCCGGCAAAATTTTGCGTGCAACATCTTTATCAGACGCTTTTCTTTCTTTCACATCAACCAATTCCACTTTGACCGAAATATTTTGAACACCACGATCACCTATTTTCACGGTGGTATTTTTTATTTCTGGCACATTGTGCAAAACCGCTTCTACTTCTTTTGCGATTTTTTCCGAACGTTCAAATGTGGCCCCCATTGGTGCACGCGCTGTCACGGTTATTTCGTTTGCATCCGTAGATGGTTGAAATTCGTTTCCTGTAAATTTCATTAACATTGCGGACGCAATTAAAACCACAAAAGCCCCCAACACAACACGACCAGAATGCTTGTATTGATATTCAAACCATTTCGCAAACGCTGTTTTTTCTTTTTGTGTTTTTTCTTTAACAGCCGGTGTTTTTTTACCGGTTAATCGCAAAATCTTCGCTATCATCATAGGCGTCAAAGTGAACGAGAATATCAAAGACAACAAAGTCAAATACACAACCGTCATACCAAATTGCAACATAAATTTACCGACTATTCCCCCCATAAACGCCAAAGGTAAAAATACGACAACATTAGTTCCAACACCAGCCAACACCGAAACCGCGACACGTTTTGTTCCATCAACAGCGGCATCTTCAGAATTTTTACCGTTACGCATTTCTTGCAATGCGGCTTCAATCAAAATGATTGCATTTGATACCAATGTTCCCAATGCTGATGAATACGCTAATAAGGTCATGGCATTAATCGTAAAACCACTACTATCAACAAAGAAAAAACCCGCTATCAAAGATGCAGGTATCACAACACCCGCAATAATTGTGGAACGCCAATTCCTTGTAAACGCCAACAAAACCAATATTGTGAACAAAACACCAATTATGATGCCTGTAATTGTCCCAGATGTTTCCTTGGATACGGCACGCGAAGAATCGGAAACTATTTCCAATGTGGCATTAGGATATTTTACCTTTAAATCTGCTTCCAGCGCAGGTAAATTTTTCTTTAATGCATTGGAAATTTTTATGGCATTACCATCGGATGCTTTGATAACCGATGCTACAACAACTTTTTCGTCATTAAAACGTGCGCCTGTATCTATATCACGCGCCGCATCCGTTACATTTGCGATATCGGCAAGTTTAAATTTTTGACCTTCGGATGTTGTTATATGTAAATTACGAATTGCATCCACCGAATCAAATTCACCAATAAATCTGACACTTGTTGAATCAGCGCCCGCTTCTATTTTTCCACCAGGAACATTTAAATTATTCGCCCCCATAGCCGTTACAACATCAAGAATTGTCACCCCATGTGCAGCCATAGATTCAGGAGACAGCGCAACACGAATAGCACGCTTTTCACCCCCAAAAACCGTCACACTTGCAACCCCATCTATGGACGTCAATTTATTAGCCAAAACATTATCCGCATATTCTTGTAAATCACGCAAAGATGCACCATGCATAACAATATCAACAACGGGCGATTGTAAAGGATTCAATTTTTCAATAACGGGTTGTTTCAAATCCGACGGAAATTCCGACGCCAACGCATCAATTTTTGATTTTACTTCGGTCGCTTTGTCGTTTACATTTACCCCAAGGTTAAATTCCGCCATAACATATCCACCGTTTTCAAACGCTTGCGAAGTTATCTTTTTTAACCCTGCAACTTGCGACATTGCGTCTTCGGCCTTTTTAACAACTTGGGACTCGATTTCAGCAGGCGCAGCCCCAGGATAAATAAACGTTGCCGTCACCATTGGGAAATCCAATGCCGGTGTGCGTTCAATGTTCATTTTAGGGAAAGAAACAAGCCCCAATACAACCCACATTAAAACAAACATAACCGTCGTTACAGGTCTGCGAACGAAAAACTTTAACATTTTTACTTTCCCCTTTTACCGTTTAATATTTATTTTTTGACCCGCGTCAACATTTGAAAGAATAACTAAATCGCCATCATGTAAATCACCAGAAACACACGCTATATCCGCATCTTGGGCAATAATATTTACTTTACGTCTTTCGGTTTCCCCTTGATTTACAACAAAAACACTATCTTGTCGAACCGCATAAACCGGAATAAAAAATCCGTTCATTTTGACTTCGGCATAATTTACCCCATCAGAAACACCACTGGTTTTGATAACATACATCCCCGTATCATAATCAATTTGCGAAGAAACACTTGCAATTTTACCACTGCCAATTTTTTGCCCCCCCTTGAATTTTCCAAGGCGTGATGGCGATACATATGCACGATTGTTTTTTACTACCAACGGAAGTTTTACAACACCATCTTGTTTGTGTACTTCCGTTATCTCAACAACGGTACCGTACTTATCACTATTGCGAATTGGGTTGAATACTTCCATACGTCTTTCAATAGCCACCATGGTAAAACGGAATACAAACCAAGCGACCAATATTACGCCCACTATTACCAATATAATTTTTTTTGTTTTTGTAGTATCCATATTTTTGATAAAGTTTTTCATATTCATTCACCCAATTTTTTTACTGATTCTGCCGACATTAAAATTTTATATTTAGCGTTCAACAAAGCCATATCTAATTGATACAAACCTGTTGAAACGTCCGCTAATTCAACCGCCGAAGTTTGCCCCGATGCGAACCTTGCTTGGGAAAAACTGTACGCTTTCGCCGCTAAATCACGTGCATTTTCAAGACCTTTCAAATTACTACGCAAATGATTATATTGTTTTATCGCATTTGTATATTTTTCACCAGTAATCTTTTTTGCTTTATCTAAATCTTGGCGTGCAGCTTCGGCATTCATGGCTTCTATGGTAGCATTTGCACGATTTGCGCCACCACTAAATAATGGAACCTTTAACGCCAATCCCCAATACGCAGATTGGGACGCATTACCGTTAAACATATTGCTAAAATCACGATCAAGTGTCACATAGTCATACGAAGCCATCGCAGCAAGCGTTGGATAACCATTGGCACGTTGTGATGACGCTTTTGATTCATACATACGAACTTGGTTGTTCAATAAGCGCCATTCCGGAGTATCTTTTAATTCCCGCATTTCCATTTCCGGAAAAGATTTTGGAAAGTTATCGGTTAAATTCAACGGTTCATCTATATCCACACCAGCCAAAATTTTCAACATTCTGTGCGCTGTGTCACGATTAAATTCCGCATCAGATAAATTTATTTCCTTGGTTGCAATATCTGATTCTATTTTAACCAAATTACTACGATTTGCGCGTCCCGCACCAGTGAGTTTCTTGCGGGCACTACGTGCATCTTCTAGATTTTTACGTGCAATTACAACTATTTCATCGGTCATTTTTGCGGTCCAATACATATCAGCCGCAGCATATTTAACTTCACGCAACACCATATCTTTACTATCTTCACTCATCTTTATGGCATTACGAACACTGTCCACCGCGTTCCCAATTTTACCAAATGTATAAATAGGTTGTGTAATTGTTACCCCGGCCATAAAAATATTATCTGGGATTTCTATACTGTTCATACCCGACAATTGTGGAATAAGCCCGCCAATCTCAGGTGGTAAATTCACACTATACGAATCAAGTGGTTTTTCTACATTCACCAAATTCATATAGGTTGCACTACCTTCTATCTTGAACCAGCGATTTGCATTGATAGCATCAAGGGATGCTTGTGCCTTTTTAAGATTGGCTTCCGCTTTTTTAACATCTTGGGATTCTGCCACAATCATTTCCGTTGCTTTATCAAGCGATAAATCCATCGCAATCCCATATCCGGACGCAAAAATCACCCCACATAAAACCGTGGCACAAACAATACCCTTATGCATTTTTCAACTCCATCTTTACAAAAATATTGTGAATTGATTTAAAAGAACGTATCAGTTCTTCTTCGTCCGCTTTATCAATATCTTTGAATATTGCGGCCATTGCCTGGTGAAAGATTTCCATAAATTCTTTGGCAACGTCGGCTCCAGCGGGCGTAACCGAATACCACGTATTGCGACGATCACTTTCATCAACATCGCGCGCCACCAAACCATCACGTTCCAATTTACGAAACGCTGTACACAGATTTGGCGCTGGCACAAATTCACGTGCGGCAATATCTTTTAATTTTTGACGTCCCCCCAAATGTAAACCGATTAAAAATTGTACCTGTTGACGCGAATATTCACCAAATTTAACACAACCACGATTTATGCGTTCAGACAATTTAGCAAACAAAAACACATCCTTTTCCAGCCAAGAAACCAATTCCTTACGAACCATTTTTGCCCCCTTTTTACATCAGGAAAACCCAGAAATCGTTAAAAACGACAATTATTATAATTTTTAACAATTATAAAATCAAGATTAAAATTCAGATTTTTTATTTTATTATTGCAAAAAATATAAACATGGTTATAATTAACGTGCTTTTTGGGGTGTCGTCTAATGGTAGGACAAGAGATTTTGGTTCTCTTTATCATGGTTCGAATCCGTGCGCCCCAACCAAAAATTTAGCCGGCTTTTTGCCGGTTTAATTTTGCCCCTTGACCTATTATCAAACTAGTATCCTAACGAATTACCCGTTTCGTTTTGGTTTATATATAACATGTTGTTGGCTTACATAATTTTGCAAAATACTTTTGCCGATTTCGGGCTCTATACTCCCATACACATTAATACCACGTTTTTTGAATTCGGACATCCAATTTGGTTTAATCCCCTCGTCAAACCCAGTAATATTTTCAACATCATTTGATGTAACACCAAAATAAACATTTTTTATTCCGGACCACATAATACCACCAAGGCACATCATGCACGGTTCCGCAGTCACAAACAAACTAGCATTTTGCGATGATAAATCGTGATTTTTTAACGCTTTTTCCGCCATTCGTATTGTGTTTATTTCCGCATGATTATTACTGCATTTATCGTGTATCACCGTATTTGCGGACTTTGCAATTAACCGACCATTTCCATCATAAATCGCTGCCAAAAAAGGTCCACAACCCTTTTTTATATAATCAGGCAGTTCATTATATAATTCTAAAATGATCTTTCGTGCCCATGCTATTTTGTCATGGTCAATTTTCTCGTTCGCAATAACTGTATTACTATTCTTATACATAATAATTCCCCACATAAATTACGTCAGTATATTGTAACATTTATCACCACAACAAGCAAATCTGTTTATAATACGACAAATAATCATGCACGCTTGTGACACATTGTTTGGAATTGCAAAAAACACAACAGCCCAAACAATTGGAATCTCAACACACGCTGGTGTAATCGGCGCTTTTGTACGAACTTTTACAAACTTTGATTTCAGTGGTGTTCCAAATGCAGAATACCTTAAATTACAATGGGATAGCGAAAGTTTCACTTTACCAGAACAACCGTATTGGTTATCAAAAATGAAACGAAACCAAATAACTTTATAAATACGTTTAATTCACAGATTGAAACCATTAATAATAAATATCAATCGGGATATTATTATCCTTGCAAAAATCTATAAAGAAATTAACAAAAGCACGAACCTTTTGTGTTTCTGCAATTTCAGTTCTGCAAATACATTGAACCTCGGTTTCATATTCAAAATCAAGATCTTTAATACAAACAAGATTTTCACTACTTTCTTCAAACCACGACGGGAAAACCGTAATACCTTCACCATCATTAACCAACCTATATATTAACGCGAGTGAATCTGATGTGGTATTAAGATGTTTTGCACGTTTTATAATGCTTTGGTATTCGGGCAAATTTAAATAACGATTAGACATACATAAATCATGATTTTCCAATAAATCGTTAATACTTTGTGGGACCCCATGTTCATTCAGATACTTTTTACTGGCATAAAACCTTAGTTGCGTTTTAAATTTGAACAAAACCGTTCCATGAATATTAGGATGTATTTTTGTTTTAACAATCAAGACATCCATATTGGATATATCTGGTTCCTGTCTCATCAATAATTCCAACCGAATTTTTGGATATCTAGCATAAAATTCCGACAAGTTTTTCAAAATAAAACTGCCTATCAAACCCTCTTCGGTCCATACGGACATAGAACCAGATAAAGCGTCCATATCCACGAAGTTTTCCGAAAT